>JAABUS010003103.1_pt1 | contig 28308 bp, 24 predicted proteins | sample 5560161 | NCBI WGS metagenome assembly JAABUS01 (sample SAMN10711885, study PRJNA513376) | rock metagenome | isolation source: Antarctica rocks | place: Antarctica: Victoria Land, Trio Nunatak nord | collected 2016-01-04
TTCTGATAAACGGTCGCTTGCCTGCTTTTTCCATCATAAAATATTTATCAGGCAAAACTATAAGCTGAAAACATTAATGGCAATATGCAGTTGGTCGTAGGTTTACAGCTATCAGGATGAAATTCATACACATTAACATTCTGATAGCAATCGTTACAATACTTTAAGTTTGACATGAGACTACATGAATAACTTCTGTAGGCATATTCTGTACGATAAGACTGACTTAATGATTACTGGATTTTTATGAATTGTTTATAATAAAATTTTTCTTTTACTACCTGTCCGTTTAGCCAATGTTGAACAGACACTTGGGTTAACAAAAATTTATTGTTGTCATTGTAGGTAATCAAAAATTCCCACTCACTAAAAACTATATTTTTGCCTGGGTCTATCGCCTGATTAAGAAGATTACTTACAACATTTTTTATTTTTTGTAGATTGGCCTTTTCCATGTTAATACAAACACTTTTGCCTTTTCTTGGAATATCTTCATTTTCCTGCATTTCAACGTCATCGGAATAAAATATTTCCATAGCTGTTAATGTATCACCACTTATAATCAGCTTATTAAAAGCATTTATTTTGTCTATGAATTCTGCCATAAAAGGTTGTAAGGAATCGGTAACCTGCATAGAGTTAAACCGTGATTTACTAAACTTACCGGAATTATAGAAGCCTCTTTTAAAATATAGAGGCTTTATTTTGCATTAACCAGGAATTTGATTTGCAAAAGAAACAAACTACTGGTGCGCATTATCCGGATTTCATTGCTTTAATCACTGTAAGGTTTTTATCTTTCAAAAATTTTTTGTATCCGGCAGTTTCACTACCGTACAAGGCAACTTTTCCGTCTTTATCGCTATGAATTCCCCAACCATATCGCTTTGTCAATGGGGAGGTACGGAAACAAGGTTGTCCTTTAGAGAAAAACTGGTCTCTGGCTTCTTTAAGCTCATTATTGGTTAAGTAATTTCTTTCTGCATAAACCTGAAAAAGTACGTCATCCGAAGTAAATTTATAAGGGTTCTTGCTAACAATGTCATATTGAATGTTTGCTATAGTTTTAGCATTTCCTTTTGTTGGTGGAATTTCTCCACTTGTTGCCGGACAGTCATCCGCAATCTCAATAAACGTGTCTTGGTAATTGGTGGTATGAACTTTCATTTTGTTTATGTTGTTAATGTTTGCAGTATGGTTGTTGTGCTTGCTGCTAATGAATTTGCTTTGTTTACACTATCTTCAGGTAGTCTTTGTTGCTTGATATCAGTTGCGATTAATTCCTCTCCCATCATAGATTTTACAAGAAACCACTGAACCAAGATTATTATGATTGTCTAACATATTTTCACCTCCTTTACTTTTAAGTTCTTTTTTAATTATTTTCTTTATCAAGTTCGTCAATTTTCTTTTTTATTGTATGCTTTTCGGTTTGTGTTTTGGCTAACAATAACGCTTTTTGAAAATGAGTATTCGCTTTTTGGTTATCCATATTTTTATAAAGTTCACCAAGCAAAATATAGTAAAAATGATTGTCAGATAAATTCAACTTCTCTGCTTCTATAATAGCCTCCTCCTTACTATTAGCTTTTGATAGTGCAAAAGTTCTGTTGAGCGCCGCAATGGGTGAATATTCTAATTGTAATAAATGATTATACAACTGCAAAATATTCTCCCATTTATCCTTCGTATCAGCTTTGACTGTATGCCAGTAGGCAATTCCTGCTTCTAAATAATATTTTGACACTATATTCCATTGTGATGCTTGCTTGAGATAGTAATTGCCTTTGCTAATTAATTCAGCGTTCCAAAGTTTCTCGTCCTGGTCTTGGTATAAAATTATTTCACCTTTTTCATTTTGCCTTGCTTCTAAACGTGAAGAATGAAAACACATTAAAGAGAGCAGTGCATTCGTTGAATGGTGATTGGTTGGTTCATTTTTAATAAGTAAATACGTTAATCTCATTGCTTCTAAACACAAGTCTTTACGAATAACAGCATTTTGTCTTTCAGAATAATATCCTTCGCTGAAGAGTAAATACAAAGTTGTTAAGACAGTCTCTAATCGTTTTCCTATTTCTATCTTGTTGGGAAATTCAATTCGTACGTTTTCAAGACGCAGTTTTTCTTTGGCTCTAAAAAGACGCTTATTAATTGTTTCTCTGCTGGTTAAAAATGCATCTGCAATTTCATCAATGCCAAAGCCGCAAAGAATACGAAGTGATAATCCTATTTGTGCTTCGGTTGAAATTGAAGGATGACAAATAGCAAATAACATCTGTAATTGACTGTCTGTAATATTTTTTTCAGACAAATCAATCTCAATTTCTTCAACTGCAGCAGTTGAATATTTTACCTGGCTAATGATTTTTTGCGTAAATACTTTATTGTGTGCAAAATAGTTTTTTGCTTTATTTTTTGCAACGAAGTAAAGCCATGCTGCTGGATTTGGTGGCAATCCTTTATAGCTCCAGGTTTCAACAGCTAATAAGAAAGTTTCACTTGCAATATCTTCCGCTATTTCAATATATTCAATACCAAAAAGTTTACAGAGTACGGTAGTTATTTTACTATATTCTGTTCTAAACAAATGAGGTATTAATTCTTGTTGTTCCATTGTAAAAAAAGACCCCTGGTTTTCAGAAGTCTTTTTAAGCTTTCATCATTGTTGCATAATTTGTCGAACTTCTACAGTATTGCCTTCGCTTTGTAAAACAGGTGAACCTTTCGCAAATGCTACCGCTTCTTCAACAGTTTCGGCTTTTACCACAATGAATCCGCCAAGTGTTTCTTTGATTTCTCCATAAGGTCCGTTAGTAACGATATTGTTGTGCCTTACTACTTTAGCATCGTCAAAAAGCAATCCGGTACCACTTACAAATTTGTTTTGAGCTGCAATGCCGCCAACCCAATCCATTTGTTGTTTCATCCAAATTTGCATTTGTTCCGGCGACACTTTTGTTGTCGCATTTTCGTGTCTGAAAATTAAAATAAATTCTTTCATTGTTGACAAACTTTAAATTGTTATTGAATTATAGACCAATAACAAACGAGAATGTATTGATAGGACAAAATCAAAAAATAATTTCGTAATCGTCATTTGTTAAGTACCAAAGGAGTTCCAACAACTTTCATGTCATGGTCTGCAAAAACTTTTGCGACTTCCTCTTTCGTTGGAGGAGAAGTCCACTTGTCTGTAACTTTAAAAAAGGATTCCATCTTTCCTGCCGGCAAATAAGAAACAATCATCCTTCCTTTTTCTGTCAATTGAAGGAAAGCATGTTGAATATTCCTTGGAAGAAAGATAGTGTCACCAGATTTCATTTGGTATTTTTCCTCACCTACCTGAAACAAATATTCACCTTCAATAACATAGAACCATTCGTCCTGGAAAGGGTGGATGTGCAAAGGTGGTCCTCCGTGTGGTGTAAGTCCGGTTTGTTCAAAAACAGCCAAATCATTTTCGGTGTCAGTACCGGAAATTTTGATGTCCAGAGTGTTTAGTGTAACGCCTTTCATCTTAAAGTGTTCACCAAATCTAGCCTCACCTGCGTTCACTTTAAATCCTTTTCCAGTCCTAAATAAAAAGGATGTTTTTATTTTCGCTAACAAAGTCAAGGGAAAAAGAGAAATCGCCGTTAGAATAAATTTTCCTCGTTTCATTATTTATTTTGGTTGTTTAGTTATCACATTAGTGATTATTTCTAGATATAATGTTTCTTTGTTTATTCTTGTTACTCAAATTATAAAAGTAACTTAATATGTCCTTAATGTATCTTATAATCTATACCCTTTTCAAGAATGTGTGTAGCAAAGGAATGCCCCAGGATGTAAAAACTTACTTCCTTCCTGATACCTGCATACCTATCTTTTTTGCCTTTTGCTCTTTCTATAATTAGTTGATCCTGTCAAATGCGTCAATATATAACTAACATAACACTCGTTGAAATATTATAAATCTTGTTGGCGGCATTAATTAGATAAGCTATGTTCAACCAACATTTTTGTGACAGGCAATTTGCATCTGACTTATCAATTAAAATAAACGTACCTTGGCAAAATAATATAAGTATAAAAATTCATGAAAAACAATTCTGTAAAGCAATACGCAGGTGTATGGCTTGATAACGACAAGGCAATAATTATATCCAAATCCCCGGAAAATGATAGCAGTGATTATATCATACAAGATAAAGTGAAAGCCGGGGAAACTCGTAGCGGGGGCAGTGAACATACGATAAACAATGCTAAGCAAACTGACAGTCTTAAATATTTTAAATCCCTTTCCCATCTGCTTTTAAAATATGATGAAATATTAGTTTTTGGCCCAGGAAAGGCCCAGGAACAATTCCAGCATCACCTTGAGCACGATCCTCAATTTAAAACCAAGCAAATCAGCATTGCAAACGCTGAGCATCTTACAGATCCTCAAATGATAGCCAAGGTGCGTGATTTTTTTAAAACCCATCAATCCTGATTCATGTTTTCGTAAATTCCAGTAATCCATAAAGCTATAAGAGAGGCTGGATAATCAAAAAAAAATCACTTCATAATTTCTTCATGTAACTTAGAAGCAAGACGGTTACTTCCGAAGTTGGTGCCTGTTTTATATTTATCGAGGTGTTTCTGCCTTTCTTGTCTGTTTGTGATGGCAAATCAATTGCCTATAGAGCAGGCATTCTTTGTGTTCCTTGTGGGATTTCCTTTATGTTCCTCGTGGTTAAAAGACTTCTGGAATCATAGACCGTATTAACCACAAGAGACACAAAGAAAATCCCACAAGGAGCACAAGGAACGGCTGCTACATAAGAAATCCTTAAGTCAACGACATTGAATTGTTAAACGTTAACGGATAGTTGCTATAGGTTAATGCTTAATGCTTAATTGTTAACGGATAATTGCAATAAACTAATAATCTCTTAATAACATTTAAATTCACCCTCCAAAAAATACAGCAACTATCCGTTAACAATTAACAATTAACCATTAAAATTACTATGAATTTCTTCGGAACATTAGTCGGATTACTTCTTTTCTCCTTAACCAATCCAGGCCAAAGATGGTACAGTACATATAACGTACACCTACAACCGCAAGAATGTAAAGCATGTAGTACTGGAAGCTGGTGTTCGAAGAATTTTATACTATAGAGTCCTTCATGAAACTAATTAAGTCGCACTGCACATTAGTTATTTTGAACCACGGAGACACCAAGATCTTGTTCATTTGTTTTCCTTTTCAAAAAATTCTTTGCGCTTCTTTGTGCCTTTGTGTCTCCTATGTTCAAAATTTCTTTGCGCCTATTACCCCAAAAGATTTCGTTCAACAAACCTTATATCATTTTCATCAAAGAAACGCTCCACCCAACGTCCCGTACTATCAAGTTTCGCAGGCTTTATTATTGTTCCCCCCGTTGTATTCTTGTTAGTTTGTTTAATGGATCTGAAGTTATAATGATCTGTAAGTCTTAATGCTTCTATGGCAAAAACGGTAGCTACATCAGGGTCATTAATACAAATCAGGTTATCGCCATTATCTTTTTCTCCGCCCAACGCCAGGTTAGAGGAACCACAATAAACCCGTGCATCGCTTTTGTTAAAATTGGTTACTATAAATTTATGATGAATAGCATGAAATAAACCTAGCTTAAATTCTTCTTTAAAAGGAGGCGGTAATTCCCTGCTTGCTTTTTTTGCATCAATCAGAATGCCTGTCTTTTTTCCTGGCTTATATAATGAGATCTGTCCGCTGCTATTATCTGTGATCCCATAGGTATATATGGAATCATCCTTATGTAACTCACGAAGTGCCTTTATTAAACTTCCGGAAGTACTTTCTCCCATCTCCATTACTGAAAATAATACAGAAGTATTGTTTGTATCGGTTACTATAGCGGTAATGGAATCAATCAGATTCTTTGCGAATTCTTCAGCATGGGGAGAAACTGTTATTGCTGTTTCCGGAATATCTTGTGAGCTGAATTTTTTTATTTGTTGGGCAAACTGTGTAGTCCGGAATGACGGAGCATTGCCATTTTCCCAACAAATATTAAATACATCAGCATAGTAAGTAGCTATGATAGTATCATCAAATACCAGTACATGGTTTGCATTTACATATAACCCTGTGTAAGAAAAATTAGTGGAGCCTGTCAATACTTTGTATGCTGCATTATCTTTTTTCAGGATGATCTCTTTACAATGCGAGTACCTTGCAAAATGGCAACGGAATATTTTTGAAATTCCTGTGGCCTTTAATTTAAATTTATTTTCAAAATCATCTTCTTCTGTAATCTTTCCCTTTTTATTTACCGCGGTGTGTAAAGCAGCATTATCAATAATAATTCTTATCCGTCCCATTGAAGCGAGTTGCAGGCACATGTCTGCAATTACAGGATCATTAAAATCATACGCAAACATATCAACAAACACTGCCGGATCATTCAAAGCTTCTTTCAAAAGGCCATATACCAGCCTTCTTGCATTGAAGCCTAACCAAACGTACATATCCTCGTATGTAAAGTCACCGAATTTTTCATTTGCTCCTGCTACCTGGTTAGTGTCGAACATCCAATCCCCTTTGGGAATAAGCTTTTGCCTGGCTCCATAACGGTTTGCATAAGCTTGCGATTTAGTAAAGCCTCTTGTAAATCCAACGCTCAGCTTCCCTTCATTAAAATCGCTCACATTAATTGTTAGTTTTACAGTTAAAGAATCATCCAGTGGTAATATTTTATGACGTTGGTTAAAGAATCTTGGAGTAGCTTCATAAGTATAATCTCCGGTAAGCATACCTGTTTGTTGATAGGAGCCGGGAAAATGAACCCATTTAAATGCCTGGATAGGGGAGACGTCGGACCCGGTTAATGTATCACTGCCTTTAAAATTTAAAAGATTCATAATAGGTCTTTTACTGCCATCTTCCCTTGAATAAAATATCGTGAATCCGGCGAAAGTTCCTTCGGCCGGTTTTTCATCCAGGTTCATGGTTAGTAATGTCATAAGGGAGCCCTTATATGCTTTCAGGGTGAAACCGTTTTTTGAATTTGATATAAACATTATGTAAGGTTTAAATTGTAATGAATTTTGCTATCAGCAGTCAGCTATCAGCTATCAGGAGAGAACAACAGCAAGAAGCTGGCTGATAGGTAATGGCTGACTGCTGACAGCTAATTGCGTCATTTAATTATTGACATGACAATAGCGTCTACAATCGGGTATCGGTTTTACAGTACTTATTTCATTAACAATCAGATTGGAAGAAAGCTTTTATAAGGCGCGGACAGGCACAGGTTATAAGCGTACAATGTATAGTAAAATAGTAATTATATTTAATTATTGCAACAATTATTAAAGATTAGGCCGTTTATTCTCTTATGCTTTACATTGTTTATAAATCGTAATGTAAAAATTACATTCGCCTAAGAAGCAATTATGTAAACTGTTTATTAGAAATAACGTAGTCGCTTGACTTTATATCTGTAGTTGGAAAAAATTTGAATATTAATTCAATGTCGTGTTAAGGGTAAGGTTGTTTATTAGAAGCGTTGAGTTAAAGCTAATATTACACTTATGATGATCAATAGCTGCAATAAAATCTTCCTGATATAATTATGAAAAACATAACAAAAAGTGCTCTTGCATTGATTATAGTATTTTACACAATGATCCTTTCAGTAATTGCCCAAAAGCCTGATAAACTCTGGTATAAAAAACCGGCAAAGGTTTGGACGGAAGCGCTGCCACTGGGTAATGGCCGTCTGGGTGCCATGGTTTTTGGCGGTATTCAAAATGAATTAATACAATTGAATGAAAGCAGTTTATGGACCGGCGGACCGGTACTTACCAATGTAAACCCAGGAGCCTATGAAAACTTGCTGATCGTACGCGAAGCTTTGCTTAAAGAAGAGAATTATGCTAAGGCTTATGAATACACCAAAAAGATGCAGGGCTATTATTCTGAATCGTACCTGCCAATGGCCGACCTTTTTATCAACCAGCAATTTACCGATACCGCAGTGTCATCGTATTACCGTGATCTGAATATTAATGATGCTTTGGCTACTACCCGTTTTACCATTGGCGGTACGGTATTTACCAGGCAGGTTATCAGTTCTGCTCCGGATCAGGTGATCATTATTCGTTTAACAGCAAGCAAACCTGGACAGTTGAATTTCACTGCAGGCATCAGGGGCCTGCTTCAATACCATAAATCGGCTATTGGTAACAGTGAGCTGTTAGTAAAAGGAAAAGCCGCCGCGCATATTGAACCTAATTATGTAAGATCTGATAAACCTGTTATCCAGGATGACACAAGCGGATGCAGGGGAATGCGTTTTGAAATGAGGTTGAAAGCCATTGGCAGGGATGGTACTATCAGTACAGATACCAGCGGCATCAACGTAAAAAATGCTTCGGAGGTTACTATTTTTCTATCTGCCGCCACCAGCTTTAATGGTTTTGATAAATGCCCTGATTCGCAGGGTAAAGATGAAGACAAATTAGCATCCCAATATTTAAATGAAGCTGTAAAAAAAAGCTGGCAAAATTTATTGAAAGACCACCTGGCAGATTTTCATGCCTATTTCAACCGGGTTTCTTTTAAACTGGCTGTCCCGGCAAATAACAGTAATGCGGTGTTACCTACAGATGAGCGCCTGCTTGGTTATACTGAGGGTGTTGCGGATCCATCATTCGAAACAATGTATTTTCAGTATGGCAGGTACCTGCTTATATCATGCTCACGTCCGGGTGGACAGCCTGCTAATCTGCAGGGCATCTGGAACAAAGAATTGCGCCCGCCCTGGAGCTCAAATTATACCACCAATATAAATGTGCAGATGAATTACTGGCCTGCAGAACCGGTAAATCTTTCTGAAATGCACCTTCCTTTAATGGATTATATAAAGAATGCCTCCGTAACAGGTGCGGTTACTGCCAGGCAATTTTACCATGCAGGTGGCTGGGCGGTTCATCATAACAGTGATATATGGGCGCTGTCCAACCCTGTGGGTGATCTCGGGAAAGGTGACCCTACCTGGGCTAACTGGACGATGGGATCACCCTGGCTCTCGCAACATTTGTGGGCGCATTATGCGTTTACAAAAGATAAAAAATTTCTGAAAGAAACAGCTTATCCTTTAATGAAAGGAGCAGCTGCATTTTGCCTTGACTGGCTGTTGGAAGACAAGAACGGTTACCTGGTGACTGCCCCTTCCGTATCGCCTGAAAATACGTTTATTGATGACAGTGGTAAATACGGAAGTGTGTCTATTGCCACTACCATGGACATGTCAATTATATGGGATCTTTTTACCAATATGATTGATGCATCAAAAGAGTTGAATGAGGATGAAGCTTACCGGAATGTGATCATTGCAAAAAGAAATAAACTTTTTCCCCTGCACATAGGTAAAAAAGGAAATCTGCAGGAATGGTATAAAGACTGGGAAGATACCGATCCCCATCACCGGCATGTATCGCACCTGTTTGGCTTGTACCCCGGTAGACAAATATCACCCATCAGTACCCCGGAATTTGCAGCTGCCTCCAAAAGAACATTGGAGCTAAGAGGCGATGCCGGTACCGGATGGAGCCTGGCATGGAAAATAAATTTCTGGGCAAGGTTACTGGATGGAAATCACGCATATACTATGATAAGAAGCTTGCTGCATCTTACTGGGCAAACCGGAACCAATTATGCAAACGGCGGCGGATCTTATGTGAATCTTTTTGACGCGCATCCGCCTTTCCAGATAGATGGAAATTTTGGTGGGATAGCCGGCATGGCGGAAATGCTGCTGCAAAGCCATAATGGAGAAATTGCCCTGCTGCCTGCGCTTCCCGATGCCTGGAAAGAAGGTTCTGTAAAAGGCTTAAAAGCAAGAGGGAACTTTGAAGTGTCAATGGAGTGGAAAAATAACAGAATAATACATGCTCAAATAATTGCATTGTCAGGTGGACTTTGCCGGATCAGAACTGCTGTTCCTGTAAAATTACAAGGATCGAATGCGAAAGCCGTTGCTACGGCAAACGGTTACCTAATAGATTTCAATACTGAAAAAGGTAAAACTTATGTGCTTTCAGTGTTATAAATCAAGGTGCTGAATATTGTAAGACTGTTGCCGGTGCTCAGTTTTTTTGATGAAGGAAAACGTTTAGCAGTGTGCACATATTTTCAATACTTACAAAACAGAGTCCGGCTTCCGAAGTCTTAAATACAGACGCTGACTTCCGAAGTCTTGATATCATCAGCTTTCAATACAAACGCAGACTTCGAAAGTCTTGAAAACATGAGCTGCCTGTTTTAACTTTAAAATTTCATCTCTTTTGAAGATGGCTCTATTTAAGACTTTCGAAGTCTGAACCTCCAGTGTAAGATATCGGTAATCAAACTTCGGAAGTCAGCGTCTGAATTCGAAGTTCTCATGGCTTAATAAATTTATAATCAAAAATTACTTCTCTTCATAAAACAGAGTAAATTGAAAATAAAATTATTACCTTTTGTTATGATGACATGTAGATAATTAATTAAATTATTTTTTATGGCAATATCAATATTTATCAGGCTTCAAATAATTATTGTGTCACTTTTATTACTTATGCCTTTCAGAGCATTCTGTCAATCAAAGCAGCGTGTTATACATCTTTGGCAAAACGGCGCTCCGGGCTTTGAGAACAGAAAAGATGAGCCCGAGCAGGCAAAAGATTATTGGATAAAGAATATTCATAATCCTTCCTTAACCGTTTTCTTACCACCAAAAGAAAAAGTTTCCGGAGCTGCCGTAATAATATGTCCTGGCGGAGGCCACCGTGAATTGGTATATAATGCTGAAGGGGTAGATCCTGCTATTTTTTTAAACAGTATCGGTGTTACAGCGTTTGTGCTTAAGTATCGTTTAAGCCGTGAAGAAAATTCTCCTTATTCAATCTCTGCAACTCCCAGGGAAGATGCTTACCGGGCAATGCGTATGGTTAGAAGTCTTGCTAAAGAATTTAATATCGATACTGCCCGTATAGGGATTGTAGGTTTTTCTGCTGGTGGCGAAGTGGCAGCCACTATTGCTTATTCACCTGGTTTTGGAAATCCTAAAGCACCTGATCCCATTGACAGGCTTAATGGAAAACCTGATTTCCAGGTGTTGATTTATCCTGGTCCTGGCGGTATTCCCGATAGCGTTCGTTCCGATGCTCCTCCTACTTTTCTGCTTGCTGCTAACAACGATCTGTGTTGTTCGGAGTCTGTTGTCCGCCTGCTTAAAGCCTACAGGGCTGCTAAAGTGCCGGTTGAAGTTCATTTGTATACTCAGGGAAGTCATGGTTTTAATATGGGTAAACGATCTAAACTGGCTTCTTTACAATCCTGGCCTCAAAGAATGGCTGACTGGTTAGCAGATAATAATATCCTTCAGCCCGGTAAGTTCAAGCCGGAGTAACTTTAACTGCTTTTAGTTTCACAATTACTTATTGTAAAGGGTAAGCGCTTCAGGGTAAATAATTGTGACATTTTCCTGCCGGAACAAGGTAGAGATAGCGATAAAATCTATTATTTAGATCAACCTGGCTATAAAGGCAGGTTCAGAGTCCCATCTGCAAGCCCCGAATGATGGTGTTTGCATTATATACAAGTGAGAGGAAAGTATTAGCTCCTAACGGTAGCTTCTGTGAGTATAAGCAGCATCTCTACAATTCAAAGCTCAGTCCACCAAGTATTGCAAAACAATTGGCTTCTTGTCTACTTCTATTTAATCTAACAATATTATCAAGACCGGTATGATTTCTCAAATCAACATCTAACTTTATTTTTGATGCAACAGGAATTTGAATTCCCATTCCAAGTGATATTCCATAATTCAGTGGATGATCGTTGTTGAATGAACTCCGTAGTTCAGCTTGCTGGCCGGGTGGCAAGGGCTGCTTATATTTGGTAATGAACTGGCTGCTTAGCATAACTCCTATAAAAGCACCGGCATCCAAATTGATGATAACTTTATGCCCGAATGAATATTCAGCTAAAACCGGCATGTTTATATAATTATGTCTAGAAAGTACATCTGCATTTACTAACCCGGTGCCTGTACTATTTTCATATGTCAGCGAACGGTAAGCATAACCGTTCTCATCGTATGATAATAAAATCTTCAATCCAAAATGCTCAGAAGTTTTCAGCTTGGCATGTCCTCCAACACTCAACCCGGTCAATAAACTATTATGGTCTTTGTTTAAACCCCTTCCGATGAAATAATTATTATTTAATCCACCCTGGAAGCCATATTCGAATTTGGTTGTTTGGCTTTTACCGGAAAAGAACAAGCCAGATAATAGTAAGGTTATTAGTAAATGCTTTGTCATAATCTATTGAGTATTTAAAGTAAGTGTAATATTTCTCCTGAAAGCAGATTGACGTCCCCTGATACTAAAGGCATTAATTTGTAATTAACAATCAAAGTCATTAACTTTTGGATTCGTATTGAATTACAATATGGTTAAAGATCTTAGTGTCCCTTGTGGATTACCTTTGTGTTCCTCGTGGGTAAATTAAATCTATGAATCCATGAGTCTTTTAACCACAAGGAACACAAAGGTAATTCACAAGGGACACTAAGGGATGCCTGCTAACTACGAAATTCTTAAGTCAACGATCTTGAAATATCATTAAAGATTTCAATACCACCGGTTCCTTCGTTTATCCCAGCCTGTTACCCCGATCTTGAAAGTCAGCGGGTTGGTAAATTTATTGGCGGCTGAGGTTACAATATATACTCCTAATTTGAATTTGGAGGCTGCATTAAAAGGCCATTTAAAAACCCTTTCTATACCTGCGAAGGCTTCTACATACCGCAGGTTGCGTTCCGGAGCATAAAGAAAACCGGCGCCTGCTATCTCCCTTAACTGAAGTTCTTTCAGCAACGGAATTTTATTAATTAAATAGCCATTGAACTCATGCACTACATGGCCCTGGTAAAACCTTTTGAATACAGGAAATGTAGAATCAAGCGCCTGGAAAGATACATCAGGGTTGCTGAAGAATATAGGGTCCCCACGCCGCATGAACTGGTAATCTACCAGTCTTAAATCCTTGCGACTAAGAAAGGTGCCACTGTTAATATTGTAGTGCATCAAACCTAATAATCCAAAGCTGATTTCCTGTCGCATGCCTGCATCCCAAAAATCAAAATCCACTTTACTATTCAGGATGCCGCTTACTCCTTTGCGCCAGGTAGTATAAAAAGTAGGCCATTTGGAACCCAGGATTATTTTTTCCTTAGGCTCGCGGATATAACGCTGGCGGGGCGTATATTCAAGCCTTATCTTTCCATACACTGCGTTATAAGATTCAAAAGCGATCGCCTGGTTGTTGGTAAGTACATTACCTAACAAACTATCTATAGTACTACCTGTTTTATAATCGTTTAGTGAACGCCTGAAAGCTACATCCAGGTCGGTATATAAGAAGAGGCCGTTAACAAGTTCAAGTCCATGATAAAGGCCAAATGCGTTGTTCAGGTATTGGTTGCTGCGCTTCAGCATATTGATCCAGGCATCACCCTGAAAAATAAAATCGAATTCCCGTCGGATCGAGACCTCATAAAAGCCCCTGTTAAAAGGATTGTACATTCTGTTCAGACTCACAGAACCGTTTACATCATGATTCCGAAAACCATAACTAACATCAGCAAACACCCTCATATTTTTTCTTGAGGGCGAAGTTTTTAAATAGCCAACACTTGGGCTGATACGGCTGCCACCAAAAGCGAACGGTTGATAGAGACCAGGCAACGGCGGTAATTGCCAGGTCCGTTCCAGTTCGCGGTTGTAAAGCGTTTGGCCGCTAAGCAGCAATTTTTTCCAGGTAAATTTGTTGGTCAGCCTGTCTATGGAATCCAGGTATGGTTTTGAATTAGTGACACGGTAAATGCTGTCTTTATAATGAATAAATTTTATCTCTTTAGCTGTAAGGGGTTCTGTTCGTGCCGATTGCCAAAAAGTGCTATCACGTTTATAAGCTTCCGTGGTTGTGGCGCTCACTTCAACGCCAAAATAGTTTTTAGGGAACTGCTTATTCAGTTCATAATCGGAAAATGTAACGGTAGTGCTGCCTGATAATTTATTTTTTCCTGATTTTGAATTGTAGGTAAATTGTTGCTTTGAAATCAGCGCCTGGTGATGATGAGCGGTATCATACCATTGCTCTACTTCAAAAAAATCATATTGAGGTAAATGATATTTTGGGAACTGAAAAACCGTATGCTGGATGGTCCAGTTACTGTCGCAAATAGTAATCTCTCCTTCAACGGTAGCGTTACTCATTTGCCGTGGTTTTACTGAGATAGTGTACCATTTATAAGCGCCTCTCCTTTCTGTTTTAAGTGTTTTAAATTTATAACCCAGTAAACCGCTATAACTTACAGGAGATAAAAACGGTGCTGTGGAAAGTCCGGGTACTTTAATCAGGTTTTCATAAAAATCAAAAAATCCTTCTGTGGCGGAAAGATAAAAGAGATCTTCGCTGCTGCCGGCTCTTTTTATACCGAGCCGTTGTTCTTTTATTTTGCCGGCCGAAGCATAATCGAGTTCTAAAGATATTTCAGCCATTGCCATTCCTGCGATATCACGGTTAGCAATAGCCGTATCTTTTTTAGTTTTCGACTTTTTGACCCTGGAAGAAGAATCCTGCTGCACAGCCTTGATGTATACTTTGCTGGACCATGCGCCCATGGCGCTTTGCAGGCTATCTTTATGACGGATTACATTCTTAATGAGTTCTGCAGCATTATCCCTGTACCGGGCTTTTACGGTTACATTTTCAAGTGAGGACAAATCAGTTTCCAGAATTATATCCTGTACATAATTCTTTTTAATCACCAGCGACACCACCTGTGATTTGTAACCAACGATACTGTAGATAATGTCATAGTTTCCTTCTTCGAGGTTAAGCGAGTAAGTGCCGTTGTCTTTGCTAAGAGTTCCGGTATGCCAGTTTTTAACCTGCACGGATACCAGGGAAACCGGTTCACGGGCTGCATTCGTTATGGTTCCGGTAAGTTTAAAGGTTTGGGATTGCGCCGTATTTGCTATTGCTATCAGAAGTAATAATAGTAGCTTTTGGTGCATGGTTAGGTTGTTAGCCTAAAAGTGAGGTTTATAATTGTATGCTGTTATATGATTTGGTAATTTGTAATTGATTTAACAAAAAAGGTTCGACCTGTGAGGTCTCTAAAGACCTCACAGGTCTGAATTACAGGTTGTACCCCCATTCAAGACCTGTGAGGTCTTTAGAGACCTCACAGGTCGAACCCTCTTTGGGCCATTGATATAATAAGTTGCTCACTGCTATAACTAAATCATTTATTTTTAATAAAATTATTTACATGACCCGTTCTGCCAGTTGTTTTTTCTTTATTATGATAATAACCTGCCTTTCAGCAAACCTTTTTGCACAAAAGAATAATAGTATTGTATTATTTAATGGTAGGAATTTAAATGGATGGGACACTTATATTGGTCCTCCATTAGATGATGCGGGAAAAAAATTAAGTACTATAGCTGTTGGATTGAACAATGATCCAAAACATGTTTTTACAGTAGTGAAACAGGATGGCGAAAAAGTAATTCGTATCTCCGGTGAACAATGGGGTGGCATTTCCACTAAAAAAGAATATTCGGATTTTCATTTCCAACTGATGTTCAAATGGGGCGGTCTTTCATGGGGACAAAAGAAAAATAAAAAGAAAGATAGTGGATTGCTTTACTATGCCGTAGGTGCTCATGGTGCTGATTATGGCGCCTGGATGCGCTCTCAGGAATTTCAAATTGAAGAAGGAAACAGCGGCGATTACTGGGGTGTTGCAGGAGGCATACAGGATATCACGGTAACAAAAAAAACCGACTCAGCATATGTTTATGATCCTGCCGGGCAGTTGTTTACTTTTAGTGAAAAGAGTAAAGTTGGCCGGCATTGTATTAAACAGGGAGATGCAGAGAATGCTTCCGGACAATGGAACACCCTTGACCTGTATTGCCATGGTGATACCAGTGTGCACGTAATAAACGGAAAAATAATGATGGTGCTGTACCATTCAAGTCAATTAGAAAAAGGTCAGGTGATTCCGCTTACAAAAGGAAAATTACAGATCCAATCAGAAGGTGCGGAAGTTTTTTATAAAAATATTACGCTTAAGTCAATTAATGCAATTCCATCTTATTTAGTAAAACTATTCTCAAAAACGTTACCTTAACTGGTTGTGACAGCTGACAGCAGATGCAACTGTGTAGCGTAAACATAACTCTGGAGTTTTTTAAGCCCTGAAAGGGCTTCATATATTAGCACAGGGTAAAGCCCTGTGTGTTAATATTGGAAATGAACCACAGCCCTGAAAGAGCGAAATAGCATTGCCGCAATAATTATTACTGATTAATATTACGCCCTTACAGGGCTGTGTTCTATCACTCTAATATTAACACAGGGCTTTACCCTGTGCTAATATATGACGCCCTTTCAGGGCTAACAAAAGTAATATCAAGTCTTTAAACGATTCTACAAAACTGTTTCTTTTTGATAACAGTTGTAGGCATTACTCATCTAAAAACTGTACAAAACTATATATGCATTTTTGATCAGCCTACCTCACAGGTCTTGAATGAAGCTAATGTCCTCTACTAAGACCTGTGAGGTTTTTAGGAATCTCACAGGTCGAACCCTATTGTTAAAATCAAAGAACTTCATAGTTAATCGTCCGATAAATTACCTGTAACCCGAAAGCTTCCTAACCCCCAGCTGTATAAATTTCTTACCAAAGAATGATCTTAATTTTTCTCAGGAATCACCATCATCAAAAAATTTATTTACATTGCTTGTGAATAAAAAGATATAGCTATATGATTAGAAACATTTTCATCCTTGCAGCAATTGTTATTGCAAGTGCCTGCTCGAGTTCAAAAAAAGCTACCACCGGCAAAGGATGGATCAGCTTGTTCGACGGGAAATCTCTTAATGGCTGGAAAGCCAGTGCACAGCCCGGTTCATTTAATATAGAAGATGGAACTATCAGGGTGGCTGGTCCTACATCGCATTTGTTTTATGACGGAGATGTAATGAATCACAACTTCAAGAATTTTGAGCTTAAGGCGCAGGTAAAGACCATGCCGGGGTCTAATTCAGGTGTGTACTTTCATACGGTATATCAGGATAGGGGATTTCCTAGTAAAGGGTTCGAAGTGCAGGTAAATAATTCGCATACCGACTGGAAAAGAACAGCCGGTTTATATAACATCGTAGATACGCGTGAAGTGTATGTCAAGGATAGTGTATGGTTCACTTTGTATATAAAAGTTGATGGAAAAAAGGTTACTACAAAGATAAATGATAGAACCATTGTTGATTATACAGAACCTGAAAATGCTACACCGCCCAATGGCAATTCAGGCCGTGTGATCTCCAGCGGTACGTTTGCATTACAGGCGCATGATCCAAAGAGCATTGTATTTTTTAAAAATATAATGGTTAAGCCGCTTCCTTAAGAGGTATGAGGTATCAGGTATGAGGTATCAGGTATGAGCACGACTTCCGAAGTCTTATAATATCGATATCATACACTCAAGGTTCAGACTTCGAAAGTCTTAATTAGATACACTGTCTTAAGCTTTGAGGTTTATATTTTGAACATATCCTAATCAAGACTTTCGAAGTCTGCGATTATATTGGTAGCTGGTGAAATTTAAGATTTCGGAAGTCGTCCCGAAAAAGGTGTGACTAACAGAACTGTCAACTTTTTTCAGGACAAGACATAATGGTTTTAAATAATTAATAGCTAATTTACTTTATAAATGACTGATCGCTGATCGCCGACAGCTTTTCTAACACATAAATTTACATCGCAATATGGGCACATTACAGGTTAAAAAAACATCAACCGTTCATGATGTGGTAATCATAGGTTCAGGTGCAGGCGGTGGCATGGCCGCACATTATCTTGCAATGGCTGGTATCAAAGTACTTATGCTGGAAGCCGGGCCGTTCTTTGACCCGGTAAAAGATTCGCACCAGCTAAAATGGCCCTGGGAATCGCCTCGCAGGGGGGCTTCTACGGTACGTGCTTTCGGTGATTTTGATGCAGCTTACGGTGGATGGCAAATAGATGGAGAACCGTATACCAAAAACAGGAACACCGAATTCGATTGGTTTCGTTCCCGTATGCTGGGAGGTAAAACAAATCATTGGGGAAGAATTTCCTTACGCATGGGTCCGAAGGACTTTCAATGTGATGATGGATTAACCGATAACTGGCCTGTAACCTACGGTGAGATTAAACCTTATTACGATAAAGTGGATAGGTTGATAGGTGTATATGGTACTAAAGAAGGATTGGAAAATGAACCGGATGGTTTTTTTTTAACACCTCCCAAACCACGCCTTACTGAATTATTCATTAAAAAAGCGGGAGCAAAAATCGGTGTAAAAGTTATTGCAGGGAGAGGTTCTGTACTCACGGAAGCATTACCGGGAAACAAGGATCGAGGCCAATGTTTTTATTGTGGACAGTGCAGCCGCAGCTGTAAAGTATATGCTGATTTCTCAGCGTCTTCGTGCCTGGTAATCCCGGCAATTAAAACAGGTAACCTTGAGGTGATTACTAATGCAATGGTGCGTGAAATTATTACAGATAAATCAGGAATGGCAACCGGGGTTTCTTATGTTAACAGGGATGACCTGCAGGAATACCAGGTAAACGCCAAGACAGTAGTATTAGGCGCAAGCGCCTGCGAATCTGCACGCATCCTGCTTAATTCAAAATCTGCCGCACATCCTAACGGCTTAGCTAACAACACCGGTATAGTTGGCAAATACCTCCATGATTCCACGGGTGCCAGCCTGGGTGGTTTTCTTCCGCAGCTAATGGACCGCAAACGTTTTAATGAAGATGGGGCAGGTAGCGTTCATATATACTCTCCCTGGTGGCTTGATAATAAAAACCTTGATTTTCCACGTGGCTATCATATTGAATATGGCGGCGGAATGAGAATGCCTTCTTATGGTTTTGGTAGTGGCATGCATAATATCAACGGGGCTGTTCCAGACAGGAACGGTAATAAAAAACAGCCGGGAGGTTTCGGCGCTTCTTTAAAAGATGATTACCGTCGTTTCTTTGGCACTCAGGTAGGCATGGCAGGCCGTGGCACTGCCATAGCAAGGGAAAGCAATTACTGTGAAATAGATCCGTCAGTGGTAGATAAGTTCGGCATCCCGGTACTTCGTTTCAATTATACCTGGAGCGATGCTGAAATAAAACAAGCCAAGCATATGCAGGAAACCTTCCAGGCATTACTACATGAAATGGGCGCTGTTATTACTTCAAAAATGCAAGGACCTGAAACTAATTACGGACTGGAAGCTCCCGGAAGGATTATACATGAGGTAGGCACAGTACGTATGGGCAACGACCCTAAAAAATCTGCACTGAATAAATGGTGCCAGGCGCATGACTGTAAAAATCTATTTGTAGTAGACGCTTCGCCATTCGTTCAGCAGGGAGATAAGAACGCAACCTGGACGATCCTTGCATTCTCCATGCGCACTGCAGAATACATCCTGCAACAGAGAAAACAATTTAATGTATAACCCTTGCTAAAATAATTATATTATGAATAGGCGTGACTCTCTCAAAGCATTAGGCTTAACCGTTGTTTCTTCCGGTGTTTTAATAGAAGCTTGTAAAACCAAAGACAATCAACCGGCATCAACCGATGCTCCTGTTGCAGAAGCAGGCTGGCAAAAAGGTGAACTTGAGCATAACAAACAATTAAAGAACAGCGAAAAATTTTTTACTGATCATGAAATGGCGACCATAACCATACTGGCAGATATGATAATTCCAAAAGATGAAAAATCAGGTAGTGCCTCGGATGCAAAAGTTCCGGAGTTTATTGAATTTATGGTGAAAGATATTCCTACTCACCAGCTGCCTATGCGTGGTGGATTAAGATGGCTCGATATGCAATGTTTCAACCGCTATAATAATTCATTCAAAGAAGCTTCAAAACAACAGCAGCTTGAAATGGTTACTGACATTGCTTATCCTGAAAATGCAAAGCCAGGCATGCAGGCAGGAGTTGTTTTTTTTAACCGCATGAGAGACCTAACCGCATCAGGTTTTTTTACAACTGAGATGGGGGTAAAAGATCTTGGTTATGTAGGTAACCAACCCAATAAATGGGAAGGTGTTCCGTTGGATGTCTTAAAACAATATGGTTTGGAAAATATATAATTTAGAAATTAAACACAGCGAACACGAAGGGAAGAAGAGGTTACACAGAGGACTTCTCTGTGTAACCTCTTCTTCCCTTCTGGCCTCTGCTATGTGGTTCAAAAAAAATTAAGAAGCAGCATCATTTTTTTATCTGGTCTCTCTGAGCTGATAATATCTGCACTAATGAATCTGGCAATTCTTTAGTTTCCAGCACCGAATCGTATATGATTTTTAAAGCATTTTCCAGCTTTTCAAAAATACCCATGGCCTCATGAAGTGAAACTGCATTGAAGTTTTTAAATTCATTTTTCCAGGTAAGCTGGTACTCGTTATCACGATCAATACTATCCTGAACAGCATCCCCGAAAGTTGATAATTCAGTTAACAATTCTGTAATGAAATGATCGCTTTGTTGCTTAGCTGCTACTATTACAGATTGATTTTCTTCACTGCCTTGCTTTACTGATAATTTATCTATAACCTCTTTCCTTGTAGTATGTATAGCAATTAGTTCCTGAACAATATCTAACGCTGTTTTATTTTTAGTTTCCATTGTTAATTGTTTATTTATATTTAAAATTATTAAACCGAAGAGTAATTACCAGCGCAGGTTTCTTCGCACAGCTCATGATAAGGTGATATTTTATTACCTGATAAGCTGAACTGCCTTTTCTAATAATTCATCTCTGCCTTCTTTATAACCTTTCACTGTAGGCTTTAACACCAGATCAATTTTCACGCCTGTTCTCTGGGTTTCTTTTTTATCAGGGTAATAAACGCCAATACCTGAAATCATAGTTGAGATACCACCTGGCAAAAATAATGTAGATACATTTCCATCAGCGCCAGCTGTGGTGCTGCCGATTACTGTTACATTCGGTGCACTTTGAAATGCCATGGTTGTATATTCAGCCTGACTTTGTGTTTTCTCATTTACAATAACTACCACTTTTCCTTTATAAGTCTCACTGGTTTTGGCACCATTGGATAAAGTATTATTAAAAGTGAACAAGCCTGGATGATGGATATCTCCTTTGGTAAATATTACAAAAGGCGAACTGTTCGCTTTAATGTAGTTACCGAATGTGAAAGGCATGAAAGATGATGGATAACAACGCATGTCTATAATAATACCTTTTGTATTTTTGAAAGCATTCATTATAGCAGGTAGCTGTTCGTTTTTATATTTACCAGGATATACATAGCCAATATCACCACTGATAATTTTATAACTGCTATCCAAAGGGTTTGGATCATAATCAGCTCTTATATTCAAATACCTGGCTTCGAAGCGAGGGATTATAATAGTTTGTGATTTATTATTTTTATCTACCGTTATGCTTATCTTGTCTGTCTGGCCTCTTAATATAAAATTTGGAATGTCTCTCAATTGCGTAGCATAATTTGAAGCAGGAGTAAGTTCTAAAACCTTTTTAATATATTCACTTACATCTGTTCCTTCGATTCTGGTAATTACATCACCTTTAGCAATCAATTGTTTGATACCGGCAGTATCAGTATAAAAATTTTTGATCATCAGCTTGTTCTCAACAATCATTGTAGAAAAAGGCGGATAATACTTGCCTCTGTAATCGTTCAGTGTTTTATTATATCCCCATATATTGGCATGTGTATCATGAACACTGGCAATTAGTTTAAGGCAGGCAAGAACATATTCGGTGGAATCTCTGGCATTTATAAATGTTGGGATAAACGCAGGTAATATTTTATTCCAGTCTTCTTCAATTAAATGACGATATGGAAAAAAATATTGAATCTGGTTCCAGTAACGGTATAAAGCTAGAAGGCGGAAACCCGCATCAGGATAATTCATCTTAGTATAAGCATTCTCATTTGTAAATTTTGGATTGCCTACTCCTGGTTCAAATCCTGTATAATAATTAAATGAATTGTTAGAATTGGTTTGTATATGCTTTAACTTGTTAAGAAGTGAAGGTGATAAATATCCTTGTTTAAATAAGTTTCCGTAATCAGGTTGAAGCTTTACAGTGTCTTTATTTACTATAAGCTTACAATTGGAGCAAACAGGAACGGGAGGCAACTTATCAACCCATATTTCCAGGCTTTCCATCCAATCATTTTTGTTTTTAGCAGCAATCAATACAGGAACAATTCGCATTAATTCCGCATCCCAATTATATTTTCCTTCAGCAATGGATGGATGATGGTATTTAAGGAAACCCCATACCAATCCAAGCGCAGTCAATGCTTGCTGGCGTTGGGCATTTAAATCAAAATTCAATCCTGAACCATTATTGAAGGCTGTATCCAGGGCTGCAGCATAAATTTTCTTTTGTTTAACCGGAACACTGCTTAAGTCCTTATCATCAATTTGAATTGATAAATCATCCACCCAGATAGCTCCTTCCCCTGCAAGCAAACCACCTATAAAAATTTTTTCAACATCATCACTTAAGGGCAAGCTGATACTAAATTCTTTCCAGTCGTTCGTACCTTTAATGCCTCTGTTCATCATGTTATCAAATGCAAGGCTGCCTGCCGGGCCATCAAGTCTCATCCAGAGACCAGCCCATCCTTTTACATTGTCTGTTTTAAGAAATCCTTTTAAGACGATTTGCTTGCCGGAATAATCAGACGGAATAATCATTGAACAGCTTCCAAACTCTCCCCCTTTTTTTGCACTGTATAATTTAAGAGAATAATTACCACTGTGTTTAATTGCTGAATCTACTATAACGGGATAGCTCTCAACCATAGATTGGCTAAAGCCAAGGATCCATTGCAAAGGCTTTCCTTTTACATCCAGCTTTTCAACGTTAAAGTTATAAGACTGCGAATAGGTAATTTGTAGGCAGGTTAAAAGAAGTGTTGAAAATAATAGCCGAAGAATTTGCTGTTTCATGAATTGATGTTGTTATCGAAAGGTATATTTTTTTGGTTAAAGAACTGAAATTTTAATGGCCGTTTTTTAGTATTTGAATAAAGTTGAATAATCAGTAATATTGTAAAAGAATATCCAAAGTACTAAAACTTACATCTCCTTATAAATCTTCCCATCCTTCATCACAAATACTATTTTCCTTACAGCACCGATACTATCGGCAGGATTGCCCTGAACCATTATTATATCTGCAAGCATGCCTTTTTTAATGCTGCCAAAGGTATCACCATATCCAAACACTGTTGCGTTAACAGCGGTTGCAGCACGTAACACATCAATCGGTTTCATTCCATATTCCACCATCAATTCCATTTCACGTGCATTATCGCCGTGCGAAAACACACCTGCATCGCCGCCCATGCATATAGTAACACCGCTTCTTAATGCTGCCGAGAAACTTTTTTTCTTTGCAGTTATTCTGGCTGGTTCCGGGTCTATGCCTTTCTTCCAACCTCTGTATTGAGCAGTGGCTTCGCCTGCTGCCAGGGTTGGACAAAATGCCACTCCTTTTTCTTTCATCAGTTTAAATATCTCATCGTCACCCTCGTCGCCATGTTCTATAGTTGACACACCGCCCATGATAGCACGGCGTATGCCTTCTTTGGTACTGGCATGTGCAACAGTTTGCCGGCCGCCACTATTAGCAATGCTGGTAGCCATAGCAATTTCTTCCGTACTGAATGCAGGCATGGCTTTTCCATCTAATCCCCAGCGGTAATCAGCATATAATTTTACTACATCAGCGCCCTTGCTTATTTGGGTCCGCACTTCATTTGCCATTTCATTAATGTTACCTGCTTCCGCTGCACCCTGAGGCAAATCAATATCTGCGTTATGGAGGTTAGGTCCGTATGTTCCTTTAGCAACAATAGCTCTTGTGGCAACGATCATCCTTGGTCCGGGTACAATGCCTTTTTTAATGGCAGCTTTCAATCCTGCATCATCATACATAGCGCCTTCAGTTCCCAGGTCACGAACCGTTGTAAACCCTGCCATTAAAGTAGCTTGCGCATGTGTAACGGCCCTGGCTATGCGCTCTGCGCGACTCTCTGAAAGCACCTGGTCATTCCACTCAACTTCATTATATGGATGCAGGAACAAGTGTGAATGTCCTTCAATGAAACCTGGCAGGAGTGTGGTGCCTTTCATTTCTATAATCCGGGTACTGGCAGGTAGTTTAAAACTCATAGCACCGGCTTCCTGTATAGTATTTCCTTTTACCAGAACTACCCAGCCTGTATGCATGGTTTCTCCATCAAACACCCTGTCAGGTTTTAAAAGATACAATGAATCGGTTTGTGCATAAGAAAAAAAAGATAAGAATAAAAGTAAAAAAAGAAAGCGTGTTTTCATAAATGAAAGTTAGTGAGTTTTAGGATGAATGAAAGAATTGGTATGGCGTTCCGTTATATATAAATCTTTAATAACATTCTTACGGTATATTGCTATAATGCCAGTTAAAGAAGACAATGAAGAGTTTGCTAATGGTGGATTTCATCCTGGAAAGAAAAAGATGAAGGGAAAGTTATGCATTTTGAAATGACCCGGGAAGTGGTGGGGAACAAACAAGATGTGGAACAATAATATTATGACAGTTAAGTAAGAATAGCTTGGGTTGCATAAATAGTAATACCTGTAGATATACTAGCATATTTGCTATCAGCTGTCAGCTATCGAAAGTCAGAATGAATACGTACTGGTATTATTTTCCTCATGACTGTTGATAACTGACTACTGATAACTATTGAAATGATATTTCAATATTGATGTGGCACTAATTAAGGTAGTTAAGCAATGTTTGAATTGAGTTTAACTATCAACTCAGTTATTACTAAACTCTAATCCATTTTTATTTAAACAAATTACCTAAACCGCCTAAACCACCTGTCCCCATATTAGAGATCGATTTTGTTATGCTGTCGGTTGTTATACTGCTATCATTAGGATCGGCAGCTTTATGAGCAAACTTCTGCAGAATACCAGGCAATGCTCCAGTTATCATACCTGTTACTGCAGGGGGTAATCCAAATTTACTACCAAGACTACCAGCGAGGCCTCCTTCGATTGCACTGGTAATTGGATTACCTGAGGACATACCACCCTGCAGCATGGATAGTAAACCACCTACTCCGCCTTGCGAAGAAGCCTGTGTTGCCAGGCCATGGGTAACCTGGTTAGCAATTTCATTGTGTACAGCATCAGCCTGATCTGCTGGTATAGCTGAATTTAACTGTGAGTTTCCACCGAGATGTTGTTTTACAAGATCTAAAATTTGATCAAACATAACTTTTAATTTTAATGATGTAACTACATATGCAGTAAACGTACCAAGAATATTTGAATCCGGATTCCGTAATTATAAAAAATATTGTTGACTATGATGATGAAAGTGAAATTTTATTCAACTTTTAAATTAATTCTTTATGGTATTAGTTAAGTATATTTAAAAATTATTTAATTTGGATTTTGAAAATTAAATATGCCGTCTACCACTGGTAACTCAGGCGGGATATTTATAAAAATTAATTAGGTTCAGTACAGGCTTATAATTTATTAACGGATCATTAAACCAATTTCAAGTTATGATACAAATTAAAATTAAAACCCTGCTATACGGGTTGCTGCTTTTTAGTAGTTTACAATTTGCGCAATGCAAGTCAAAAGCTAAGGATAAAGATGTAAATTCCCAATCAACGACTAATGAATCAGGGACTACTACTACTACTCCTCCTGCAGAACCGGTACAAATTTCTCCAGATGAAACATTACAGACAGGCCTGAAAGATGCTACTAAAGACTATCCCAATGTAAAAACTACCGTTAGTAATGGCGAAGTTACTTTAACAGGAAATATAACCAGGGATAAATTGCCAAATTTAATGCAGTCAATTAACTTGCTTCATCCAAAAAAGATTAATAATAATCTCACTATTAAATAATAAGGAGGAAACTATATGGCATTAGATAATAAATATAAAGAATTGATCGATACGGCTAAAAGTTCCGGTGTTTATAACTTAGAGGTGAGAGAAGAAAATAATGTATTGTATATTGACGGAACCGCACCCAGTGGAAATGTAAAAGACGAACTATGGGCCACCTATAATAGAATAGATCCGGATTTCAGAGCCGCGGATTTGATCATGAATGTAGATGTAGCGGTATCTTCCGGCTCAAAAGCAACGGTAGCTACAGAATCTTCAAATTTAAATATCCGTAAGGGTCCGGGAACGGATCAGGAAATTGTTGGTAAGGCAGCTCATAATGCAGTGGTAACGGTATTAAGTAAAACCAATGATCAGTGGGTACTTATAAAAACTGATGATGGTGTGGAAGGATATGTTTACACCCAATATCTTGATATGTCTTAAAGCCTGATTTTTAAATGAAATCACAGTTTATTATTGCTTAGTTGTTTTCAGACAACGTTTACAATACAATATAAATGGCTGCCTCCCGGCAGCCATTTTTTTTAGGAGTTACATCTACTAGTGCTTGATCAATTTAGTTTTTGGGATTAACCTTTTGATACCTGGTGGCTAGTTTATCTCTGGCATTATCTACAGTAAAGCTCCAGTGTATTTTTACTTTATTATGGTTTCTGTTTTCAGTCCATTTGCTTATTGTTTGTTTCATGTTTTCAATAGTGGCTATCCTTGTGTCTAAACATTGCCTTGAAAGGGCAGAGAATTCTATTTCCGCCATATTAAGCCATGAACCGTGTTTAGGCGTGTAAACAAAGTCTATCAAAGCATTTAATTCACCTGCCCTTTGCAGGGAAAGATTTTCATAAAAAGAACCTTTACTGTGGGTATTTAAATTGTCCTGTACAAGCTTTATTTTGTCTGCATGAGGGTAATGCGCTGTGATCACTTCATTGATAAACTCGGCATAATCTTTTTTGGTGCGATGCTGCCTTACTTGCGCATAACGCAGGCCGCTATCTATGTCATAAGCCAGCAACACTACGCACGTTCCCTCTCTTTTATACTCGTTATCAATACGCTTTGGCGTAGCAGCTTTAGGTGGCAGCGGCATCATTACTTCGCTCAACAGCTGACAAGGCCTTTCATCCATGCAAAGCCTTACCACACCTTGTTGCTCTTGTTGGTTGTAAAGGTCCAGCACCCCTTCCATATTGGCCAGGTACTGACCGTCTACCTTACCGATGCACCATTGTTTTTTAAGCCAGGGTTTAAGTTTGCTTTTTTTAAAACTTTACGAACCGTCTCATAACTCAAGTGAACAGCAAAGCCATCCTTTACCATTTTACCTGCCATCAAATCCAACGTCCAGCAGCTGCGGCCATCAGGACCTTCATTGGAGCAGGCAAGAGCAGTAATGTTCGCCTCCAGTTGCGCAGTGATAATGGTAGGCTGACCACTTCTTGGTTTTTCTTCAAGCACATCCTTTATCACCCCTTTACACTCACTATAGCGCTTAAGTAGATTAGTGACACTGCCCTGGCTACAGTTACAGTCAAGAGCTATTTGCTTCTGATTTTTAAGTGCTTCATCAACCATTAGCAACATACGCGCACGGCGTATTGCCCTGGATGGGTGATTACCTGTACGAATGTATTGCTTTATAAACGTCTTGTCTTCATCTGACAATTGTACTTTTGTCTTTTCCATCATTACTGATTTGAAAAGCAAAAATAAGATTTAAAAATTATGTTGACAGTGCACTAGTATACTGACCATTTAATAATGCAACAATTATTTAGTACCGTTAGGGTAATGTCATTTAGTTAAGGAATTTGGAGTGTTGTAGAGATACGTTCCCCTCCTTTTTCAAGGAGGGGACGTTGCTAAACGATGCGAAGCACGTTTAGGAAAGAGGGTGGTTATTGACTGTGAAGTAATTGACTTGCATACAATGCGCGTCCTTAATTGACGCGTATCATCAATCACAGTCAATAACCACCCCCGTTTGAAAACGTGCTTCGCATCGTTTTCAAACGTCCCCTCCTTTTCAAGGCTACCGTTAGGACATAAGTGTATATATAAATTTATGGTGATCCCTACAACATTAATCAAAGAGACGATTCAGAAATGCAAGTCCTTACTTGGTAACCCAGGCAAAAATGTACCTAATGTAGACGGATTGTCAAAACAAATACAACAATGAAATCCTACAG
>JAABUS010003104.1_pt1 | contig 28281 bp, 25 predicted proteins | sample 5560161 | NCBI WGS metagenome assembly JAABUS01 (sample SAMN10711885, study PRJNA513376) | rock metagenome | isolation source: Antarctica rocks | place: Antarctica: Victoria Land, Trio Nunatak nord | collected 2016-01-04
ACCTCCTGCGGGTCGGAGATGTCGGCCGGGGTGTTCTTGTTCATCACCTCGGCGGCCGCGTAGCCCAGCATCCGCTCGGCGCCGACGTTGAAGATCTGGATGACCCCCTTCTCGTCCGTGGCGATGCTCGAGAAGTTGGCGCTGTTGAAGATCGCGCTCTGCAACGCCCCCGCCTCGAGCAACGCCTCTTCCGCACGCTTGCGCGCGGTCACGTCCTCCATGGCCAGGACCAGCAGCTCGCCGTCTCGATGGCCCGCCTGGAGCTTGCGGCCGTTGAGCAGCATCACCCTGCGGCCGATGGCCGGGAAGGTGTGCTCGAGCTCGAAGTCGTCGAAGACGGAGCTCTTGGGGACGATGTCCTCCAGCAGCGTCCGCAGGTCGGGGATGTCCCACTGGCCGTTGCCCAGCTCGTAGATGAGGCGGCCCTCGGTCTCGTCGGGCGAGACGTGGAACGTCTGGTAGAAGGCGCGGTTGGCCGACCGGACGCGCAGGGTGGCGTCGAGCATCAGCAGGGGCTCGCGCACCGTATCCACGATGTTCTGGGCGTAGTCCTGGATATCCTCGACCAGCGGTCTTCGTTCTGTCATGGCCATCCTCCCGCATGCCTCGAGGTCACGACCGAGCCCAGTCACTAGGATAACAGTTTGCCGGGGACGGTCGGGAGAGTAAGATTCGATCCCGTTCCCTCATCGGCCCGGACCGAGTGCCCGACTCCGTCGCGGCGGGGCGGCCGCGCGGACGCGGAGTTTTCACCATGACGCAACGCACTAAAATATGCAATTTTTTTCTATTCCTGGTGCCGGGCGTGTGCCTCGCGGAATCCTCGCCGCCGGGGCCCGTGCACCCCTTCGCGATCGAGGTCGTCGACGAGCAGACGGGCCGCGGCGTGCCGATGGTGGAGCTCCAGGCGACCAACGGCGTGCGGTATTACACCGATTCGGGCGGCCTGGTGGCGTTCGACGAGCCGGGGCTGATGGGCAAGAAGGTGTTCTTCGGCGTCTCGGCCCACGGCTATGAGTTCCCGCCCGACGGCTTCGGCATCCGCGGCGCGGTCCTGGGGACGAAGCCCGGCGGGAGTGCCCGGCTCAAGCTTAAGCGCATCAACATCGCCGAGCGGCTCTACCGGATCACCGGCCAGGGCATCTACCGCGACACCGTGCGGCTCGGCCGCAAGGCGCCCATCGCCGAGCCGCTGCTCAACGCCGAGGTGACGGGGCAGGACGGCATCCTGAACGCCCTCTACCGGGGCAAGCTCTACTGGTTCTACGGCGACACCAACAGGCTCTCCTACGCGCTCGGCAACTTCTCCATGTCCGGGGCCACGACCGAGATTCCGGAAAAGATCGACCCGTCGGTCGGGTTCGACCTGAAATACTTCGTCGGCAAGGACGGCTTCGTCAGGCCCATGGCCCCGATCGGGGGGGAGGGCGTGGTCTGGCTCTTCGGCGTGGTCGTCCTCCCCGACGAGTCCGGCCGGGAACGGATGCTCGCCTACTACCAGAGGCGGCGAGGTCTGGGCGCCGTCCTGGAGAACGGCTTCGTCGTCTACAACGACGACAAGGAGGCGTTCGAGAAACACAAGACCGTCGCGCTCGACCCGCCGATCTCTCCCACGGGCTACCCCTTCCCCGTGACGCACGACGACGGGACCGCGTACGTCTACTTCACCGCGCCCTACCCGGCCTTGCGCGTGAAGGCGGACTGGAAGTCCTACCTGGACCCCTCCTCCTACGAGGGTTACACCTGTCTCAAGCCCGGCACACGCCAAGAGACGAAAGACCGGGCCCAGCTCGACCGCGACGCCGAGGGCAAGCTCGTGTGGGCCTGGAAGGTAGACACGCCGCCGCTGAACCCGAAGGACCAGCAGGACCTGGTCGCCGCCGGCAAGATGACGCGCGAGGAGTCGCCATTCCGGCTCCAGGACGCCGACGGCGGGACGCCCGTCCTGCTGAACAATTGCTCGTGCTTCTGGAACGACTACCGCAAGAAGTACATCATGATCGCGTCGGAGATGCTCGGGGCGACGGGCCTCGGCGAGGTCTGGTACGCCGAATCCGGACGCCCCGAGGGGCCGTGGGTCCACGCGAGGAAGATCATCACGCACGCGAACAAGAAGGGCGACGCCCACGACTTCTACAACCCGACCCAGCACCCCTTCTTCGACCGGGACGGGGGCCGGGTGATCTACCTGGAAGGCTCGTACGTCAACACCTTCTCCGGCAATCCGCACCCGACGCCCTATTACGAGTACAATCAGATCATGTACCGGCTGGACCTCTCCGACCCCCGGCTGAAGCTGCCGGCCGGGCCCCCGGAGAGGCCGACGACGATCCCGAAGTGAGCGGGCCAGCCGACCCGCCTCCCCATGGCCCCCATGCGAGGATCCCGATGGTTCGTACCGCGGCCTTGCTCACAATCTGTGTCCTCCCGGCGATGCTCGTCCCCGGGGATCAGGCCCGCGCGGGCGAGGTGAAGGCCGAGGTCCGGGGCGTCCTCGTCGGGCCGAATTGGGTCACGCCCGAGTTCCTCGCCCGCTGGAAGGCCAGGGGGGTGACGGCGGTCGTCGTGCCGCTCGACGAGGCGACGAGAGGGCGCTGGGAGGAGACGGCGAGGGCCGTCGAACGGGCGGGGATGACGCTCTGGCCCTGGGTCGAGGTCGCGCGGAGCCCCGCGATGGCCGACGCCCATCCCGCGTGGATGGCCGCGATCGGCGGGCACCACGACGACTGGCGGCGGCGGTTCCCGAAGGCCCCGACGGCGAGACCCGGCGAGGTGATCAAGGCGTGGCCCTGGGTCCCCATCGGCTATGCCCCGGCCTTCGACGCCCATCGAGGGCGGCTGAAGGCGCTCCTCGGCGACTTGCCCGGGGCGTGGGCGGGGGCCTTCTTGAACGACCTCCAGGCCGGGCCCTCGTCGTGCGGCTGCGGCAACGACCAGTGCCGTTGGGCCCTCGATTACGGGACGCCCGCGACGGCGGCAAAGACGCCGGGAGACGACGGTGCGGCGAGGATCGTCGCCGAACTCGTCGGGCGCCATCCCGGCAAGGCCATCGTCCCGGTCTGGGTCACGGAATGCGAACCGGCGGACCTCCCCGACGCGGAAGGCGGGACGGGGTACTGCGGCGGCGTCGCCTGTGCGGAGGGCGATTGCTGGCCGCGCTACGCCCGCAGCTGGAATCCGCTCCTGAAGTCCACCGACGGGCCGATCGCCCTCGCCCTCTGGACGGAGACCTTCCGCCGCGATCCCGCACGCTGGATGGAGGCCGCCCTCGCCCTCTTCCGGACCCCTCCGCGTCACAGCACCCCCATCGCCCCCGGGAAGACCATCGCCGTCGTCCAGGCCTGGGAAGAGCCCGAGGCGATGGTGGATGCCCTCCTCGGCCGGCTGGCGGGTTCGGCATCGGGTTGGGTCCTGGTCCTCGACCCGATCGACCAGTCGTGGGAACCTCGGGCGGTGCCCATTTCGAAACCTCAGCGGTAGGCGATAGGGAAGTGACCTCATCCGACTTCAAGACGGGCGAGTTGCCGCACCTCAGCACCTTCGTCAGGGTTGCCGAGCTCGGGAGCTTCACCGCCACCGCCGTCGAGCTCGGCATGTCGCAGGCTGCGGTGAGTCAGCGGATCGCCCTCCTGGAGAAGGAGCTTTCCGTCTCGCTCTTCGACCGCGGGGCGGGGAGGATCCGCCTGAGCGAGTCGGGGCGGCGGATCTACGCCTACGCCCGTCAAATCATCGAGCTGCACCGGGCGGCTCGACAGGCCCTCGGCGGTCGCCCGGCGCCGGTCTCGGGTGACTTGCAGCTCGCGGCGAGCTCCGTCCCCGGTGAGTGCGTCCTCCCGTCTCTGCTCTCGTCGTTCCACGACCGTTATCCCGGGGTCCACGTGCGGGCCACGGTCGGGGACAGCGAGTCGGCCCTGAGCGACGTCGAGAAGGGAAACGCCACGCTCGGCCTGGTGGGGCGGAAGTCCTCCGGCTCGCATCTCGAATATCGCCCCCTCGGGGCGGATTGCCTGGTGCTGGTCGTCCCGCCTCGACACCGCTGGGCTCTCCCGGGGACCATCGCCCTCGCGGACTTGCGCGGCGAGCCGCTCATCCTGCGGGAACCGGGTTCGGGCTCTCGCTCCGTGCTCCTGGAAGGCCTGGAGCGGGCTGGCATGCCCGTCTCCTCCTTGAACGTCGCCCTCGAGCTCGGCAGCAACGCGGCCATCAAAGATGCGGTCGGGCGGGGTCTGGGCGTCTCGTTCCTCTCCCGGATGGCCCTCCGGAAGGAGCTCGACGCCGCCGAGCTGCTCCGGGTCGAGGTCGGTGGGCTCGACCTCGAGCGGACCTTCCACCTGGTCTTCGACCGGCGCCGTCCGCTCCCGCGTCCGGCCAACGCCTTCCTCGACTTCGTGGCGACGACCCGCCTCGCCGCCGGGAGCCGAGGAACGCCCCCATAAGCAGCCCTTATGGGCCGCACATCGGCTATCACATAAGCTTCGGTTGCTCGATCGTGCGGGCCCGGCCCATGATGGTCGCGGTGCGTGACGGCGAGCCCGCGGCGGGCACGGTTGGATCGCGAAGCCCATCGGGAGGGCGTCTTCCGCACGAAGGGCGAGAGGGACATGAGTCGGTCCCGGGCGGGCCCGATCCCTTCCCGGGGGCCCACGGGTGTCCTTCGACGTGGTTTTCAGGCGGGAGACGAGAGAGGCCGACCATCGGCCGGGAGGATCACGGTGAAGGTCCATCACGTTTTCGTCGCGTTCGGCCTGCTGGCCCTCGCCCCCATCTTCGCGGGGGAAGAGGCCGAGCCGAGGGTGGTCGACCCGGAAAAGCTCGAATGGAAGGCGGCCCCGCCCTCGCTCCCGCCCGGTCAGGAACGAGTGGTCTTGCAAGGCGACCCGTCCAGGCCCGGCTCCGAATACACGTTCCGGGCGCGGATGCCCGACGGCTACCGCGTCCCCCCGCACTGGCACTCGGTCGATGAGAACGTGACCGTCCTCGAGGGGACGTTCCTGATGGGGATGGGGACGAAATTCGACGAATCGGCCGGGATGCCGCTCAAGGTCGGGTCGTTCGCGACGATGCCGAGGAAAGTCAACCATTTCGTCTGGACCAGGGGAAAGACTATCATTCAGGTCCACGGCATCGGCCCTTACACGGTCCATTACGTGGACCCGGACGACGACCCCCGTCGGAAAGAGAAATAGCCCCGCGCCGCCCCACGGAGATTCGACATCCATGTTCGCGATCAGCGTACTCCTCGCGGTCCTCGCCTCCGAGCCCTCCGAGGGCATGGGGCCGAAGGCCATCTACCGGCCCGAGATGTTCGAGACGCTCGTCGACCCCGACTGCTCGCACTGCATCGACGAGTCCAGGCGTGCGGCGGGCGCCCTCCGCGACGATGACCGGGTGCTCTCCTGGATCCGCGGCGATTATAACGGCGGGGCGATCCCCTACCGCTGGTTCCTCGTGCCCTACCGCGTCATCAGCGACACCTACGGCGTGTTCGTCTACGACGCCGACGCCGATTTCGTGCGGGGTTATCCCGCGTCGCTCGACTTCCGATTCCACGGCTGGCGGAACGGCGTCATGGTCATGCGGCACAAGGACGGCACCCTCTTCGATTGCCTGACCGGCCTCGCCTTCGAGGGGCCCCGCAAGGGGGAGCAACTGGCGCCGATCCCCACGATCGAGGCCGATTGGGGGCCCTGGCTGAAGGCCAACCCCGGCACGGTCGCCTATGCGATGGTCGCGAAGTTCCGGCCGCAGGCCGCCCCCAGGTCGCCCCTCCCGGAGTCGCGAACGACCCGCCCGGAGCCCGACCCGCGACTCGTCGCGGACGAGCGGGTCTTCGGCCTGGCGCTCGATGGGGCGAGCCGAGCCTGGCCGCTGAAGTCGTTCGGCGAGCGGCCGGAGGTCCGAGCGGTCACCCTCGGCGGGAAAGAGGCGGTCGTCCTTTGGGACGGCCGGACGAAGACGGCGGCGGCCTACACACCCGAGACGGACGGCAAACCCTCCGGGCCGGTGACGCTGGGCGTGGACGAGGGCGACCGTGAGTCTCCGTGGGTGGACAAGGAGACCGGCTCCCGATGGTCGATCGTCGGCCGGGCGGTCTCCGGCCCTCGCAAGGGGCAGACACTCCGGTGGCTGCCGGGAGTGATGGTCAAGTGGTACGCCTGGGCCGCCGAATACCCGAAAACGTCCCTCGAGGATCGCGAGGGCCGAAAGGGGAACGCGTCGAGATAAGGGCCCCAGACCTTGACAGGGACGCCCGCGTGTCGACACTAGGAGGTGGGGATTCAGGTCGGGTCGAACTAGAGGAGAAGCGTATGCGAATCGATTTCGCGAAAGGCCTCTCCGCCGTGGTGATCTCCATCGTCATGGTGGGGACCATCCACGCGGGAGATGCGGTCCAGTCGGGCCTGAAGGTCGGCGCGCCGGCCGGGGCATTCGACGTGGACGATGTCACCGGCCCGAATAAGGGCAAGACCCTCTGCTATCGCTGACGGTACGGTCCCGCTCCGGTGGTCTGCGTCTTCGCCCGCAAGACCTCCGAGCCCTTGACCAGTTTGGTCAAGAAGATTGATGAGAAGATCGGCGAGAACAACAAGCTCAAGGCCTTCGTCGTCGTCCTGACCGAGAGGACTGACAAGACCGCCGCAGGGGAACTCAAGAAGCTGGCCGCAGATGCCGGCATCAAGAACGTCCCGCTGACACTCCACCAAGACCCCGTCGGCCCGGCCGACTACGACATCGCCAAGGACGCGGACTTCACGGTCCTGATGTGGAAGGGGACCAAGGTCAAGGCCAACCACGCCTTCAAGGGCGAGTTGACCGACGAGAACGTCCAGGCCATTCTGGCCGACATCCCCAAAGTCCTGGGCGATTGAACCGAGCGGCCCTCCCGTCGGGGGGCGAATGATTTCCACGACCGACCCGACCGACCACCCCTCGCGGCCCGGGCTCGTTGCCCGGGCCGCGTCATTACTCCCCGGTCGGCAGGCGTCTTCCTCGCTCTCGGTGTCGTTTCTTGGCGCCCACCAGATTCCTGGCCACGACGCATCGACCGCCGAGACGTCAAACTTGACAATTTGCCCACGATTCACCCAGGATTGAGGCCGGGATGCCAAACCCTGGGAATTCGGCTCACGGTTTGGCACGCTCTGTGCACCTTTCGACGATCACCGAAATACCGAGAGACCTTACCTGCCGATCCCCACCGGAGTGCGGGGTCCCAGGAAACAGGCCGGGGAGGATGGACCATGAAGACCAACTGTCGGATATGGGCAATGGCGGGCGTCATCGCGGTCGGTACCCTGGCTCTGGGGACGTCACCGGCGAAGGCCCAAGGTTTCGGCTTCAGCTTCTCGACCGGTCCCAGCTACTACGGCGGCGGCGGCTATCCCTTCGTGGCACCGGCACCGATCTACTTGGCCCCGCCCCCAATCTATGTCCCCGTCCAGCAGCCTTACATCTACCCCAGGCCGTACTACGGAGGCTATAGCCCATACGGTGGCGGGTATCGAGGCGGCTACGGCGGCGGGTATCGAGGCGGCTACGGCGGCGGTTACGGTGGCGGTTACGGTGACGGATACGGAGGCGGCTACCGGGGCGGTTACGGTGGCGGATACCGCTATTGATTATTGATCCGTCTCCGGACTGCCATAGGGCGTCCCCGTCGATTGATGAAAACAAACGGAGGGCCGGTTCGCCTCGCGAGAGATCGCCCTGCGAACTGGCCCTCCGGCATTTCCGCTCCGGGAAGACGAAACTCCCGCGGTGACGGCTGGGCTCAGGCGAGCACCGATTCGACGACCTCTCCCGCCACGTCGGTCAGGCGGAAGTCGCGGCCGAGGGCCCGGTAGGTCAGCCGCTCGTGGTCGATGCCCATTAGGTGCAGGACCGTGGCGTGCAGGTCGTTGACGCCCACGCGGTCGACGACCGCCTTGTGACCCAGCTCGTCGGTCTGACCGTGATGAATCCCGCCCTTGACGCCGCCACCGGCCATCCAGGTGGTGAAGGCGTGCGGGTTGTGGTCGCGACCGGTCCCACCCTTCTGCACGATCGGCAGGCGCCCGAACTCGCCGTTGCAGATGACCAGCGTCTGGTCGAGCAGGCCGCGGCCCTTCAGGTCGGCCAGCAGGCCGGCGATGGGGGTGTCGGTCTCGGCGGCGAACCCGCCGTGGTTCTTGGCGATGTCGGCGTGGCCGTCCCAGCTCCGCTCGTTCTCCATGCCGCCGCTGTAAATCTGCACGAACCGGACCCCGCGCTCGACCAGGCGGCGGGCGGTCAGGCATTGGCGGGCGAAGTGGGTGCACTTCGGGTCGTCGAGCCCATAGAGCTTCTGGACCGATGCGGGCTCGCGGTCGAGGTCGAGCGCCTCGGGGGCGGTCATCTGCATCCGGTAGGCCAGCTCGAAGCTCTCGATCCGGGCCGCGAGGTCGGCCTCCTCGGGGTGCTCCCGCTGCGCGCGCCCGTTGAGCCGATTCAGGAGGTCGAGCTGCGCCCGCTGCTGGGGCCCGGTCCGGTCGTTGCCGCGCTCCAGGTTGTCGATCGGCGCCCCTTGCGCCTTCAGGGCCGTCCCCTGGAAGACGCCCGGCAGGAACCCCGCGCCCCAGTTCTGGGCGTGCCCCTTGGGGAGCCCCCGACCGAGCGTGTCGTACATCACGACGAAGCCCGGCAGGTTCTGGTTCTCGGTCCCCAGCCCGTAGGTGATCCACGAACCCATGCACGGGAAGCCCATCCGGCTCATCCCGGTATTGATCTCGAACAAGGCGGGCGAATGATTATTCGTGTTCGTGTAGCACGAGTGGAGGAACGCCATGTCGTCGACGTGCCTGGAGATATTCGGGAAGATCTCCGACGCCCAGGTCCCCGACTCGCCGTGCCGCGCGAACTTGAAGGGGGACTTCATGATCGGGCCGACCTGGTTGGTGAAGAACCCGGTGTCCTTGTCGAACCCCTCCAGCTCCTGGCCGTGCCGCTTCTCGAGCTCGGGCTTGTAGTCCCAGGTATCCACCTGGCTCGGCCCGCCGTTCATGAAGAGCCAGATCACCGAGCGGGCCTTGCCGGGGAAATGCCCCGGCCGCGGGGCCATCGGGTTGTGGGCCGATCGGCCCGGGGCCGCAGAGCTCGGCCTCGACAGCACGTCCTGCCCGTCGAGCAGGGCGGCCAGCGCGAGCATGCCGAAGCCCGAACCGGTGCGCTTCAGGAACTGGCGGCGGTCGGCGAAGGCCGGATGCGGCGAGGCGAAGAGGTGGGATTCGCGCGTCATGGCGGGGGCCGTCCAGGATTCGAGGGGAGGGGCGCCGGGCGATCGAGCCGCGGGCCTCGGCCGATCATTCGATGTAGATGAACTCGTTGAGGCCCATGAGGACCTGGCAGAAGTCGGCGAGGGCCGGCGCGAGGGGTTCGGCCTGACCGGCGGCCCGGTAGGAGTCGGCCTGCTGGCGGACGAAGGCCAGGGCATCGGCCCGCTCGTCGTCATGGGGCGGGCGGGAGAGGGCGATCCGGTAGGCCCGCTCGATCGCATCGGCGGGCGAAGGTCCGGTGCCGGTGCCGGACCCGGGCAGGAGCCGACCGGCGAAGGCCCGGGCGTACTCGCGCACCTGCGGGTTGTTCAGCAGCATCAGGGCCTGGGGGGCGACCGTGGTGGAGGACCGCGCCGCGAGGCTCTGGAGCGAGTCGGGGGCGTCGAAGAGGGTCAGGACCGGGATGAGCTGGCTGCGCTTGATGGTGAAGTAGAGGCTCCGGCGCCGATGGCCCTCGTCGAGCGTGCCGGGGCCGAACATCGTCGTGTCGAGCGCACCGCCGACGGCGAGCATCGCGTCGCGGATCGCTTCGGCCTCGAGTCGGCGTCGCGACCAGCGCCCGTAGAGCGCGTTGTCGGGGTCGTCGGCGGCGAGTGCCGAATCGGCCTCGGCCCCCTCCATGTAGACGGCGCTGGTCATGATGAGCTTGTGGATGGGCTTGAGCCGCCACCCGCCCCGGATCAGCTCGCCCGCCAGCCAGTCGAGCAGCTCGGGATGCGAGGGGCGCCCCCCCTGCTTGCCGAAGTCGCTGGGGGTGGCGACGATCCCTCGGCCGAAGTGGTGCTGCCAGAGCCGGTTGACGATCACCCGCGCCAGGAGGTGGCCAGCCCCCCGGTCGACGTCGGTGAGCCAGCGCGCCAGGGCCGTCCGGCGATGCGACGTGCGCGATCCCTCCGGGGGGACGACCCGCCAGTGCTCGGGCCCGTCGGGAGTCCGGGTCAAGACCTGCAAGAAGCCCTGCGATGCCTCCCCCTGCTTCTGGTTCGGGTCGCCCCGCTTGAGGAAGTACGCCTTCTCGAAAAAGTCGGCCCCCTGCGTGTGGAACCGGATCGCCGGCAGGCCCTCGCTAGTCACCATGACCTTCGTCAGCGAGGGCTTTGGCTCACCCCTCCGGCTCTCGCGGACCGCCATGCTGAGCTTCTGCCATCCCGGATCGGTGACCCGGTAGGCCGCCCGGAGCGCGTCCAGGAGCGGCCCGGTCCAGCTCCGGGCGCGGGCCGGGTCGCGCACCAGCCATCGAGGCCACGCGATCGCCTCCCCCGCGCGGAGCGGTCGGGGCAGGCGCCCGGGGAGCTCCTTCGCCTCGTACTCGGCCAGGGCCTTTGCCAGCGGAGCGTGCTTGCGGTCGAACTCGAGCTTCGCGCGGCGGGTCTGATCGGGGTTGAAGTCGAGGTCGATCTCGCTGCGGACGGCCGTGGTGAAGGTCGAGAGCATCCGGTAGTAGTCGCCCTGCGGGATCGGGTCGTACTTGTGGTCGTGGCAGCGGGCGCAGCCGATCGTCACGCCGAGCATCGCCGTGCCGACGGTGGCCGTCATGTCGTCGAGCTCGTCGTACCGCTCCTTCTCCACCTGGTTGGCGGTGATCTGCGTGGCGTGCGTCCCGGCGCCCAGGAAGCCCGTGGCCATCATGGCGAGGGGCGATTCCGGCTCGATCTCGTCGCCAGCGATCTGGAGCTGGACGAACCGATCGTAGGGCATGTCGGCGTTGAGGGCCCGGATCACGAAGTCGCGGTAATGGTAGGCGTACTTGCGGTCGTAGTCCTGCTCGTAGCCGTGGCTCTCGGCGAACCTCGCCAGGTCGAGCCAGTGCCTCCCCCAGCGCTCGCCGTGATGGGGGCTGCTCAGGAGCCGATCGACCAGGGCCTCGTAGGCGAGGGGCGACGGGTCGTCGACGAAGGCCTCGACCTCCTCGGGGGACGGCGGCAGGCCGATCAGGTCGAATGACGCCCGCCGGATGAGCGTGCGGCGGGCGGCGGCTCGGCCGGGCGCGAGCCCCTGGCCTTCGAGGCGGGCCAGGATGAACCGGTCGACGGGAGTCCGGCACCAGCCCTCGTCCCGGACCTTCGGCGCCTCCGCGCTCGCGAGCGGTTGGAACGACCAGAACTGGCGGTCTCCCTCGCCGACCCGCTTCGCGCCGATGGGGCCGTCCTTGCCGACGAGCGGCCCGTCGTAGGGGGCCCCGGCGTCGATCCAGGCGCCGATCCGGGCGATCGCCTCGTCGGGCAGCTTCTTCGCCTTCAGGGGCATGCGCGGCTCTTCGGTGTGGGCGATGAGCTGATAGAGAGAGCTCTCCCCGGCCTTCCCCGGGACGACGGCCGGCCCCTCGGCCCCGCCGCGGAGCAGCCCATCGCGCGTCGTCAGGTCGAGTTCCGCCTTCGTCGACGCGCCGCCGTGGCACTTGACGCAGTGGTCCGTCAGGAGCGCACGGACGTCCTTGCGGAAGAGCTCCAGCCCCCGCTCCATCGTCTTCGCGTGGTCGGGGGCGACCGCGGGGACGGCCGGATCGCTCGGAGCCGGAGCGGCGCCGACCGCGACCCACGCCAGCATCAGGACGACCGCCCGCGAGTGTGCGGGGAGCTTCCATCCATTCCGCGTCATCGGTCACTCCCGGCGCCCTGACATCTCCTCGCGGGCCCGCCAGTCGGCTCGCGAGATTCCGCAAATACACGACGTCTTCCAATGTCGCGTCCCCCGACCGTGCCAGTCAAGGGGGTTGAGAGTCATGGAGCGGGCGTCTCCGGGTCGTCACGCCCGAAATCGGATGCGGACTGGGTGGCCGGGAAGCACGACTGGAGGGGAATCGCCGTGTTGCCCTGGGGCCCCGGGGAAACGCGGGGTTTCAAAGCCATCCGTCGTTAGAATAAGATGGCTGGCGGCCTAGGATCGCCCTGGAGTCTTTGCCGAGGACTTATCGTCCGCATCGTTCCAGCCGGGGTTCTGCATGAAGATATGCTTGATCACGGGTTCGGCCGGGCTGATCGGGGCCGAAGCCGTCCGGTTCTTCTGCTCGAAGGGCTATCGAGTCCTGGGCATCGACAACGACATGAGGAGGGAGTTCTTCGGCGACGAAGCCTCCACCGATTGGAGTCGGCGGGACCTCGAGGCGAAACACTCCGAATATGCCCACTTCTCGATCGACATCCGCGACCGCGAGCGGATCGAGGCCCTCTTCCGCGAGTACGGCGCCGACATCGAGGTGGTCGTGCACACGGCCGCCCAACCCTCGCATGACTGGGCCGCGAAGGACCCGCACACCGATTTCACGGTCAACGCCAACGGCACGCTGACGCTGCTGGAGGCCACGCGGAAACACTGCCCGGAGGCCCGGTTCGTCTTCACCTCGACGAACAAGGTGTACGGCGACAACCCGAACGGCCTCCCCCTGGTGGAACTCGAGACCCGGTGGGAGATCGACCCGTCGCATCCCTATCACGCCCGGGGGATCGACGAGCATCTTTCGGTCGACCAGACCAAGCATTCGCTCTTCGGCGTCTCGAAGCTCGCCGCGGACGCGATGGTCCAGGAATATGGCCGCTACTTCGGCATGAATACGGTCTGTTTCCGCGGCGGATGCCTGACCGGGCCGGGGCACTCGGGCACCATGATGCACGGCTTCCTCTCGTACCTGGTCAAATGCTCGATCACCGGGACTCGATACACGATCTTCGGCTACGGCGGGAAGCAGGTCCGCGACAACATCCACTCGTTCGACCTGGTGAACATGATCTGGCAGTTCTGCGAGAATCCGCGGCCGGGAGAGGTCTACAACGCCGGGGGCGGCCGGTTCAGCAACTGCTCGATGCGCGAGGCGATCGCCATGTGCGAGGCGCGGACCGGCAGGAAGATGGACGTGGTCTACACCGACGAGAATCGGATCGGCGACCACATCTGGTACATCAGCGACACGAGCAAGTTCCGGTCGCACTACCCCGGCTGGGAGCAGACCTATGACCTGCCCTGGATCGTCGACGAGATCTTCGAGTCGATGACCGCGCGTGCCTGAGCAGCAGGGCAGGGCAAGGCGGCCGCATCCGATCCCGCGGAGTCGCCAAGAACCTCCATGAATATCAAGAGCGTGTTGATCACGGGCGGGGCCGGATTCGTCGGCTCCAATCTGGCGACCCTCTTCCGCCGCACGTTGCCGGACGTGGAGGTGACGGCCCTCGACAGCCTCAAGCGCCGGGGGAGCGAGCTGAGCCTCCCCAGGTTCGGGCGGGCGGGGGTCCGATTCCACCACGGCGACATCCGTTGCACGGAGGACCTGGAAGGCCTGCCCCCCTTCGACTTGTTGATCGATTGCTCCGCCGAGCCGTCGGTGCAGGCGGGGCTCGACGGCTCGCCTCGCTACGTCCTCGAGACGAACCTGGCCGGCTCAATCAACTGCCTGGAGCTGGCGAGGGCCAGGGGGGCGGCATTCCTCTTCCTCAGCACCAGCCGGATCTACCCGATCGCCCCGCTGAACGCGCTCCCCCACGACGAGGAGGAGACCCGGTTCCGCTGGCGAGACGAGCCGGGGGTGCCGGGCTTCTCCGGTCGCGGGATCGCCGAAGGGTTCCCGCTCGATGGCGCCCGCTCGTTCTACGGCGCCAGCAAGCTCGCCTGCGAGCAGTTGATCCAGGAGTACGTCTATAGCTATGGCCTGCGGGCGCTGATCAACCGCTGCGGCGTGCTGGCCGGGCCCTGGCAGATGGGGAAGGTGGACCAGGGCGTGATGACCCTCTGGGTCGCCCGCCATTACTTCGGGCGCCCCCTGAGTTACATCGGCTTCGGCGGCCTCGGCAAGCAGGTCCGAGACGTCCTGCACGTCGAGGACCTGTTCGACCTGATCCTCCTGCAGATCGGCTCCCCGGAGCGGTGGGACGGCCGGGTCTACAACGTCGGCGGCGGCGATGACGTGTCGGTCTCCCTGCAGGAGCTGACCGAGCTCTGCGCCCGCGAGACGGGCCGCCGCGTCCCCATCTCCTCGGTGACCGAGACGTCGAACGTGGACCTGAGGATCTACGTGACCGACTCTCGCAAGGCCGAGGTCGACTTCCACTGGCGGCCGACCCGCCCCCCCGCGCAGATCGTCGCGGATATCCGCCTCTGGATCGAAGAGCACCGCGAGACGTTGAAAGACATCCTCTCTTGATCTGATCCCGCCGCCCCGGGAGCCGAGCACCATGAACGACAAGCTCTCCATCGTCATCCCCGCCTATAACGAAGAGAAGAATATCGTCAAGTGCCTCCAGGAGCTGCGGACCACCCTGCACGACACGCATCGCATCCCCTACGAGGTGATCGTCGTCGACGACAACAGCACGGACCGCACCGAGGAGCTCGTGAGGGCGGAGATGGCCGCGGACCCGGCGGTCCGGCTGGTGACGCGGATCCCGCCGGGCGGCTTCGGCCGCGCGATCCGCTCGGGGCTCGAGGCCGTCCGGGGCGACGTCGTCGTCGTCTACATGGCGGACCTCTCGGACTCGCCCGAGGACGTCATCGCCTACTACCGCAAGATCGGCGAGGGATACGATTGCGTCTTCGGCTCCCGCTTCATCAGGGGGAGCAAGGTCGAGAACTATCCCCGGTTCAAGCTGTTCTGCAACAGGGTCGTGAACCGCTGCATCCAGGTCATGTTCTGGACCCGCTTCAACGACGTGACCAACGCATTCAAGGCCTACCGGACCGCCGTGATCCGCGATTGCGGGCCGTATCGCGCGTGCCACTTCAACCTGACCATCGAGATGTCGCTCGGCGCGTTGATCCGCCGCTACAACGTCGCGCAGATCCCGATCAGCTGGTACGGCAGGACCTGGGGCAGTTCGAACCTGAAGCTCGGCGAGATGGGACGTCGCTACCTCAGCACGCTCCTGATGATGTTCTTCCAACGCCACCTGATCGCCGACGACTTGATGGCCGATCGGCTGGCGAGCAACATCACCTACCACCGGAATATCGCCGACCTCGAGGCACGCCTCGACTCGCTCGCCGCGCGGGTCGAGGCGATCGACAAGGAACGACGCATCGCGAAAGGCGTCGAGGTCGGCTCGACCTGAAGGCCGACTCCTGCCGGCAAGGGGAACTCCCCGGGGGTCTCCTCCCCCGCGCGACTCCCCGCGACTCCGGATGGCGAAATTCATTGTTGACTCAAGCTTCGAGCGAACGTACGATACCCACGGGTCGAGCCGAATGGACCGACCTTCGGCCCCGAGGGGCTCGGATGGGGACCGAACCCGGGGGGGCGGACTTGACGCGTTCGGGCCTGCAGGATGAGCTCAAGAAGAAGCTCCCGTTCGATTCGCCCGAGCAGGAGGCGATGCTCAACCTGGCACGCACCAACGACACGTTCGAGCTCGCGTTCGTGCGACTCTTCCGGTGTCATGGGGTTTCGCCGCCGCAGTACAACATCTTGCGCATCCTGCGGGGGGCCGGCGCGGGATTACCCTGCCTGGAGATCGCCGGACGGATGGTCACGTGCGTCCCAGACATCACCCGCCTGATCGACCGCCTCGAGCGGGCAGGGCTCGTCGCCCGGGCCCGCTCGGATACAGATCGGCGCGTCGTGCACGTCTCGATCCTGGCCAAGGGGCTCGAGCGGCTTCGGGCCCTCGACGAGCCGGTCCTCGAGCTACACAAGCGGCTGATCGGCCATCTCTCGCGCGACGAGCTGGCCGAACTCAATCGCCTCCTCGTCAAGGCCCGCAACCCCGGTTGACGCGGCGAGGTGCCGCCGGGCCGTGCCATACAGATGTTCTCAAGGTGTCCGTGACGAGTCGTTTTCGTTTTTCTGGATGGACATGATGAGTCGCATGATGATGAGTGCCGTGCTCTTGGCCGCCGTGGTTTCGGGATGCTCCAACCCGGCGGACGACGTGCCCAAGGCGACCGTCGGCGCCCCGGTGCCGGAGCCGACGTCGGCGGCCCCGGTGGCGGAACTGACGTCGGCCTCCCCGGCCGCGACGGGGAATTCGCTGGTGCTCTCCCCCCAGACCTCGAAAATCGACTTCGTCGGTTCGAAGGTCACGGGCAGCCACAACGGCGGCTTCAGGGCCTTCGCGGGGACGGTCGACTTGACGGAGGACGGCAAGGGCGTCCGCGCGTTGGCGGCCGACATCGACATGGCCTCGACGTGGTCGGACAACGAGAAGCTGACCGGACACCTCAAGGCGTCCGACTTCTTCGACGTGGCCAGGTTCCCCAAGGCCACGTTCGTCTCGACCGAGATCACGCCGGGGGGCGAGAAGGAGGCCACGCATACCGTCACCGGCAACTTCACGCTGCACGGGGTGACCAAGTCCATCAAATTCCCGGCGAAGGTCGCGGTGTCGGACGGCTCGGCGAAGGTCGACAGCGAGTTCTTCATCGACCGGAAAGCTTTCGGGATCGTCTACCCGGGCAAGACCGACGACCTGATCCGCGACGAGGTCGTCATCAAGCTCGCCCTCAACGCGACCAGGCCGCCAGGGCTATAATACGAGCGTTGCAGGAGGCCTGGATACCGCGGGATTCCGGCCGAGATGGCGGGCGTCGTGTCCTCGTCGCCCGCCATCTGCATCCATGCGCCGGGAGTCGTCGAGATCGAGGCGAGATCATGAGTGATGATCGAGGAGCATCGGAAGGCTCGCACCAGCCTCGCGCGACCGATGCTTCGCCCCCGCCGACGCGCCCCTTCCTCGGCGGCGGCGAACTCGCGATCCTGGGGGTGGTCGCCCTGATCCCCATGCTGTTCGCCCTGTACACCGAGAACGCATGGGAGGATTGGTACATCACCTATCGGGCGAGCAAGAACCTCGCGCTCGGCCACGGCCTCGTCTTCACCCCGGGTCAGAGGATTCACTCGTTCACGTCGCCGGTCGGCACGCTGATCCCGGCCCTGCTGGCGTACCTGACCGGCTGCACGAGCGACCACCTCGTCCTCTGGCTCTACCGGGCGATCTCCAGCCTCGTCCTGGGGGCGACCGCCGTGCTCCTGTCCCGGGTCGCCCGCGCCCGCGAACTGGGCCTCCCCGCGACCTTCGTCCTGATCGGGATGCTCGCCGTCGACCCGAAGACCGTCGCATTCTCGATCAACGGGATGGAGACCGCCTTCCTGGTCTTCTTCGTCGCCTCGACCGTCTCCGGCCTGGCCGTGGCCACGCGCCGGCCGTCCCTCTGGCTCGGGGTCGCGTGGGGGGGGCTCATGTGGACGCGCCCTGATGGCTTCATCTTCGGCGGCGCGGTCGCGGCCGGCTTCCTGCTCTTCCCCCGGGCCGCGGCGGGGCAGGTGGGACGGGCCGAAATCCTGCGACGGTATGCCCTGGCGGCGGCCGTCGCGGCCGTGATCTACGCCCCCTGGATCCTCTGGGCGTGGTCCTATTACGGGACGCCCATCCCGCACACGATCGTCGCGAAAGGACTCCACAGAGAGGGGGCGGAGCTCTGGTCGCGGCTCCTGCAGTATCCGCATGCATTCGGGGCCGGCAATGAGTCGACGTTCCGGCCGGCGTACCACCAGTTAGGGGGATGGCCGTGGCTCTATGTCCCCGGGATCCTCCCGATCCCGTGCGTAGTCTACTGGGTCATCCCGGGGGCGCGTCCGTTGGGGAGGGCCGTATCGGTCGCCTTTCTCGGCGCGCACGTCTACCTCCTGGGCGTCGTGCCCTTTGCTTTCCCCTGGTACTGGCCGGGGGCTACGATCCTCGCCGTCTTCGTGCTGGCGGAGATCACGGAGCAGCTCGCTCGATGGTGGAAGGCCCTGCTCCCACGCCGGGCGAACGAACGCGTGATGGCCTCATTTGCGGCGCCCGGGGTGTCATTACAGCTGATCATGCTGTTGGCCTCCGCCTACCAGCTTCACTGGCAGCAGGCCGTGATCGAAGACGGTCACCGCAAGCAGATCGGCCTCTGGTTGAGGGCGAACGCGTCGAGCCCGCGCGACACCGTGTTGATGGAGTGCCTCGGGTACATCGGATACTTCTCCGGCCTCAAGACCTACGACATGCCCGGCCTCTCGTCGCCCGAGGTCGTGGCGACCCGGCGCAAGCTCGGCCCCGCGAAGGACAACATGAGGTGGGTGATCCGCGACCTGATGCCCGATTGGGTCGTCCTGCGCCCCGGAGAAGTGGCGAGCATCCACAACGACGACCCCGAGCTCCTGGCGACCATGTATCGCCCCGCCCGCGCCTTCAACGTGACCGACCGCATCTCGCGCCTGCCCTACCTGCCGGGCCGGGGCTACTTGCGATACGACCAGGAATTCCGGGTCTATCAGAAGGTGGCGTCGCCGCCGGCCCGGGCCGAATAATCGACGTCGATCCCCGGGTCATCCCGATCTCCGGGCCGGATCGGGCTCGCCGGGTGCTCGGTCGCCTCCATCACCGCGTCCCTTGAATGCGGCCCAGACGAAGTAGACGGGGATGCCCGCCAGGATGCTCAAGAGCGAGTAGATGGAGACCAGGGGGCGTTCGGAGAAGACCGCCCACACGATCAAGGCGGTGGCGCCGAGGAAGATCGCCGGAGTCAGCGGGTAGCCGGGGGTCGAAAACGGCCGGGGGAGGTCGGGCCGGCGCCACCGGAGGGCGTAGACGGTGCTGACGGTCAGCATCGAGAACAGGGCCAGGCCGACGCTGCTGTAGGTCAGGAGCAGATCGAACGACCCGGTCCAGAGCAGCACCAACGACCAGGCGACTTGCAAGACGGTGGCAATCACCGGGGTGCCGGTCCGCGCCGACAGGCGGCCCGCGACGGCCGGGAACTGGCCGGCCCTCGCCATCGCGTAGGCGACCCGGGGGCCGGTCAAGACGTAGGCGCTGACCGACGCCAGCAACGTCAGGCCGACTGCCAGCGAGAAAGGATCCGACAGCCCGCGCCCGAAGAGCCGTTCGGCCGCCAGCTGGGCGATCGGCGCGATGGCGTCGAGCTTCTCTTTGTGGGGATTGGACGGGTCGTTGACGATCCCTCGCACGTCCTCGACCGAGAGGGCCAGCCCATAGACGGTATTCAGGGCCAGGTACAGCGCCAGGACCAGGCCCGTGCCCAGCAGGATGGCCTGGGGGAGCCGACGCCGGGGCTGCTCGATCTCGCCGGCCAGGTAGGAGGCGGCATTCCAGCCCGTGTAGCCATACGAGATGTAGACGAAGCTGGAGACGATCGTCAGGAAGGGGGGCAGCTTCGCGAGGGGGGGGCGATCGGCGAAGTGGTCCCAGTGGCCCCAGCCGGCCGCCAGGCCCGCGACGGCGAACAGGCCCAGGATGGCGAGCTTCAGCAGCGTGGCCCCCCCCTGGACCCGGACCGTCCCGGTCCTCCCCGAACTGTGGACCAGGGCGAATGCCAGGATGGCCAGCGTGGCGACCCCCTTCTGCGCCAGCGGCGTGATCGATGCGTCCAGGTGGAGCGGGACCAGGAGATACTTCGCCGCGGCGGAGGCCGAGAGGGCGATCGGCCCCCCGAAGCCGATCAGGAAGGAGACCCAGCCCGAGAGGAAGGCCGCCAACGGGCCGTAGGCCTCGTACAGGTAGACGTAATCGCCCCCGGACCTCGGCAGCGCGGCGGCGAGCTCCGCCACCGTCAGGGCGCCGCAGAGGGCGACCAGCCCGCCGATGACCCAGAGGGCGAGCATCAGCTGATTGCTGCCGACGAAGAAGACGGTGAATCCGGAGGTGGTCAGCACCCCCGTGCCGATCATGCTGGAGATGACGATGAACGTCGCCGTCGCCAGCCCGAAGCCGGGGGCCTTCGGAGTGGGGCCTTCGTCGGCCGTCGTGTCTGCCAGGGCCATCGGGGATCTCCTCCATTCGCGCCGGGCGCGGTCCAGGATCTCAAGCGCGGTTGACCATTACGTCGCAGACGAGGCGGAGCCCGATCCCCTTCTCCCCCCGGGAGGAGGGGCCCCAGAAGCACGGATGAGGACCTGGGCGCCGCGATCGACCTTCCTCCCGAGGACGTGGCCCACGTCGGGACCGGGGACCCTCGTCCTGCCGTCCCGGCGGGCTCCTCCCGGGGGGAGAAGGGAGGATCGCGCCGGCCTCTTCTGATGGCGGTATGCAAGGCGCCCCGGCGGGCAGGGGGGATCATCCCCGAAGCGCCCGGCGCCCGCTTGGTTGCCGAGGCCTCGGGGCCGAGGTCACTGCGTCTCCTGCTCCTCCTCCCAGGGGACGACCCACAGGTAGACCGAATGCTCGCCCCCCTCCTTGCTCTGGACCTGGACGACCTGCTTGGGCTTCGCCCCCCTCATGTCGAAGGAATGGGAGACGATCCGCGAGCCGGGCTTGAGCTTCCGCAGCTGGGGCATGAGCTTGACGTTCAGGCTCGGCAGCAGGTAGAGCGTGACGACGTTCGCCTTGCTCAGGTCCTGCTTGAAGATGTCCTCCTGCCTGATGGTGACCAGCTTGCCCACCCCATTCTTCTCGACGTTCGCGTTCGACTCCTTGATGCGTTGCGGGTCGACGTCGAAGCCGACGGCCTTGACCCCGTACTTCTTCGCCGCGGTGACCGGGATCCGGCCGTCGCCGCAGCCGAGGTCATAGACGACGTCCCCCTCCTTCACCTCGGCCAGCTCGAGCATCTTGTCGACGACTTCCTGGGGCGTCGGGACGAAGATGACGTCGGGGACCTTGGTCTCGCCCTTCTGGCCTCCCCCCACATCCTGGGCCTTGGCCGTCGGATTGCCCCAATGTGGCGGGAATGCGCACCAGGTGACGAAGACCGAGAGGACCAGGAGGCAGACTCTCGCTGCATGACGCATGACATCCTCCTCGAAGTTGCCGTTGCAGTGTCTTTCCCACGCCCTGAAGAGATTCGAGATCGGCGATCTCCGGAGGGAGCCCCGATGCCGCCCCTCGCCCGCGGGGGCGCGACCGGCGACAGACACGTTACCCACGCCTTCGGTCCCGGTCCAGGGTCCCCTCCGTCGCGAGGAAACGATGCTCGCGGCCCGAGGGACCGCCGGCCGACGGGCCGGGGCATCCGCATGTCCCATGCCGTCGGCCTCGCGTCCCGGGGCGAGCGGGACGAGGGCCCGCCGGGAACCTTCGAACCCGAGCCCGGCCGGTCGGACGGGTGTTGAATCGGCCCGGCGAACGCGCTACGATCGGTCCACCGAACAGGTCGAGCCGATCCCCAGGGAGACGAGTTTATGGAGGTCCCCGCACCCGCCGCCGACGACGCCCTCGCCGGGTCGATCCGCGCCTACTTCGAGGGCGACCGGTCGCGGATGACGATGATGGCGGCCCGCAAGTTCGACGTGCCCGAACGGGCCGTGGTCGAGGCACTCGTCGGCCACTGGCCGATCGTCCGCCTCCGCGACGGGGCCTTCGGCGAGCTGATGGACGCGCTCCCCGACCTGGGGACGATGCGGGTCTTCGTCCGGAGCAAGGCCGCGATCATCGAGTCGGTCGGCCGGTTCGGAGGCTATTCCGAATCCGGCCCCTTCTTCAACGTCCAGACCGACACCCTCGACATGCACATCTTCCCCGCCGAGATCCACGCGATCTACGCCGTCGAGAAGTGGGGGCACGACACCCAGCTCGCCACCCACTCCTTCCAGCTCTTCGACCACGCCGGCAACGCCGCCTTCAAGGCCTTCCTCTGGGAAGACTTCCCCGACGTCCCCCCGCACCGGATCGAGGCCTTCCACGCCCTGGCCCGACGCCTCGCGCAACTCTGAATTCGTGCCGACTCCTCGATGCGTCCGTCCCGGCGACGATGATCCCGCCAGGCGCCCGGGGCATCCCCGATGGCGGGCCGGCGGCCGCGCGTGCCAGGAGGCGACGGGCCGGGCGGGGCGGGGCCTTCGCCGACGGACGTCCATCGCGATGTCCGACCGAGAGAGGGCCCGACGCCGACGGCATCCCACGCACGTTCGGGCACGCCGTGGCGGGGCGATGTCGGGCGTGCGCATGCCCGAAGAAGGATGGTGCCACCCGGCCCGCCTCGCGTCGGGGTCGTCCCCCGCGATGTTTTTTGCGGGTTTTCCGCCGCATGGGACCGGGCAAACGGGGCCGCGACCGGCCCTCCATGCATCGGCCCGGCCCTTCGTGAAGTGGTCACAATGGAGAGGGAGGGCATTTTGTAGGGCTATTTTGCGGGGAAAAGCCGCTCCAATCACTAAAATACTTTAGCATTCTAATGTATGATAGTCTACAAACAAATCGGTGTGCCGGGGAAAACCCGCGGGGATTTCGCCCTTTTCCGTTTGCACTGACGTGCTATATTTACGAATCAACTCCCCGGGATCGGCCGCGAGTGCAGATCGGTGGGGTTCCCATCTCCAGATGCGAGGAGTCCGAGACCATGGCCAAGAAGAAGAGCGGGGACGAGACGAAGGCGCCGGAGAAGTCATCTTCCAAGGCGGCGCCGAAGAAGACCGACGCGGCCGGACCGGTCGCGGGGGCGAAGGCGGGCGCGCCGAAGGCCGCCGCCAAGAAGGGGGCCGAGGCCCCGGTCAAGCTGTCGCCGAGCCAGGGCGAGTTGCTCAAGAAGATCGGCGGGTCCGAGGCCGGCTATCTCGCCGGGAAGAAGGCCGAGCAGCGGACCATCGATGCGCTACTGGAGCGCAAGCTGATCAAGAAGGGGGCGAAGGATAAGGCGTCCGGCAGCGTCAATTATCAGATCTCGAACGCGGGCAAGAAGCACCCGAGCTCCCAGTCGGGCGGCGCCTGAGTCGGCGATCGCGGATGCCGCTCCGGCCGTCGAGGCCCGGCGGCCTGTCCTCTTCCCACGCTCCTCCTCGCGTCCGAGGGGAGCGTGTTTCCGTTTCAGGCGCGACGATCGGCGACCTTCCCCGCGCCATCGCGACGGACGCGGAAGGGCCGGGCGCCGGATCGTCGCCCGGACGGGCTTCAGCTCAGGGCGGCCTCCACCACCACGCCGCGGACTCCGGTGAGGCGCTGGTCGAAGCCCTGGTGGAAGTAGGTCAGCCTGGTGTGGTCCAGGCCCATCAGGTGGAGGACCGTCGCATGGAGGTCGGCGACGTGGCAACGCGCCTCGACGGCGTCGAAGCCGAGCTCGTCGGTCGCGCCGAGGGCCTGGCCCCCCTTCACGCCCGCACCGGCCAGCCACATGGTGAAACCGTGCGGGTTGTGGTCGCGGCCGGGCTTGCCGACCCCCTCGCTCGTCGGGGTCCGGCCGAACTCGCCCCCCCAGATCAGGAGGGTCTCGTCCCAGAGGCCGGTCCGCTTCAGGTCGGCGATCAGCGCGGCGATCGGCTTGTCGGTCTCGCCGGCGTGGAGCTTGTGGTTGGCGATGCAGTCGGTGTGGCCGTCCCAGGTGTCTTCGAGGTGCCCGCCGCCGGAGTAGAGCTGCACGAACCGGACCCCATCCTGGAGCAGTCGGCGGGTCATCAGGCACTTGCGGCCGAAGTCGCGGGTCCGGTCGTCGTCCAGGCCGTAGAGTCTCTTCGTCTCCTCGTCCTCGCGGTCGAGGTCGACCACCTTGGTGGCGGTCGTCTGCATCTTGTAGGCCAGCTCGTAGGACTGGATGCGCGCGGCCAGCTCGGCCTCGCCGGGGCGGGATTCGAGGTGCGTGCGGTTCAGCTCCTGGAGCAGGTCGAGCGCGTGGCGCTGGGCCCTGGGGGTCGTCGAGGCGGGGGTGGCCAGGTCGAGCAGGGGGGGGCCCTTGCTCCGGAAGAGGGTCCCCTGATAGGCGGCGGGCATGTAGCCCGCCGTCCAGTTCGAGGCGCCGCTGATCGGCCCGCCGCGCGGGTCGGTCATCACCACGAAGCTGGGGAGGCTCTCGTTCTCGGTCCCCATGCCGTAGCTGAGCCAGCTCCCCAGGCTCGGCTTGCCGAGGATCACGCTGCCGGTGTTCATCTGCAGGCAGCCCGAGGCGTGCGCGGCCGTGTCGGTGTGCATCGACCGGATCACGCACAGGTCGTCGGCGAACCGGGCCGTATGCGGGAAGAGGCTGCTGATCTCCAGGCCGCTCTGCCCATGCTTCGTGAACGGGAAGGGGGACTGCATCAGCTTGCCGATCGGGCGGCCGTTGGACCCCACCGGCGTCTTTCCTCGGTAATCCGTGCCGTCGAACTTCGTCAGCGCCGGCTTGGGATCGAACGTGTCGATCTGGCTGGGCGCCCCGTTCATGAACAGGAAGACCACATGCTTGGCCCTGGCCGGGAAGTGCGTCGGCTTGGGGGCGAGCAGGTACGGCGCCGCCCCGCCCCCGCCCCCGTCGCCTTCGCCGCGCGCCTGGCGTCCGAAGAAGCCGTCGCGCGAGAGCAGGTCGATGAGGCCGAGGCCCGCGAACCCGCCCCCCACCTGCCAGAGGAACTCGCGCCGGGAACGGCCGCACGGGGTCCGGTTCGGGATATAGCGGGAGGTCTGCGCGGCCATGGGAGGGGGCCTCGTCGCCATGTCAGTCGGTGTAGGCGAATTCGTTCGAGTTGAAGACCACGCGGCAGAACTGCTCGAGCGCCAGGCGCCCGGCCTCCTCCGGGTCGATCGGCTCGCTCGAGCCGGCCGAGTCGGCGACCAGGTCGCGCGCCTCCCGATCCAGGAAGCGGGTCATCGCGGCGAGTTCGGCCGGCGTCGGCGGCCGGCAGAAGGCCAGTAGGAAGGCCCGCTCGACTTGCTTGGCAGGGTCGTCGCCGGCCTCCTCCACGAGCCGGGCCGCGAGATGTCGAGACTGTCGGTTGACGAAATCGCCGTTGAACAAGGTCAGCGCCTGGGGGGCGACGCTCGTAACATTCCGCCGGGGTGTCGACCGCGATGTGTCGCAGAAGTCGAGCACCTCGATCATCGGCACGACCAGCGACCGCTTCACAAAGGCGTAGATCGTGCGCCTGGAGGCGGCCCGCTCGTCGAACGGCTTCCAGACCTTGTCGGGGTCGCTGTGCCCCGCGAGCGCCTCCTTGGGGATGAACGGATAGACGCTCGGGCCGAACATGGCCGTGTCGAGGTTGCCGGCGACGGCGAGCATCGAGTCGCGGATCGCCTCGACGTCCAGCCTCCGGTAGGGCGCCCGCCAGAGGAGTCGGACTTCGGGGTCTTCCGCGGCGTACCCGGGATCGCCTCGCCTGCTCATCCGGTAGGTGTTGCTCGCCAGGATCAGCCGGTGCAATTCCTTGATCGACCAGCCCCCCGCGACGAACTCGTGGGCCAGCCAGTCGAGCAGCTCCGGATGCGTCGGGGGGTCGCCCATCGTGCCGAAGTCGCTGGGGGTGCGCACGATCCCGGCGCCGAAGTGTCCCTGCCAGACCCGGTTGACGATCACGCGCGCCGTCAGCGGGTGTTCGGGGCGAGAGAGCCAGCGCGCCAGCGCCAGGCGCCTCCCGCTGGTGGCCGAGGCCGAGGGGGTCGTCGGGCCCGGGAAGGGGGGCTGCGAGGCGACCAGGACCGCGGGGAAGCCCGGCTCGACCTCGGGGCCGGGGGCCGTCGCCTGGCCGCGGAGGAGCAGGTGGGTCCCGGGCGGATTCGAGGTCGGCTCGCGCAGGAAGTAGCCGCGAGGCAGGTCGGGCGTGGCGGCGCGGAGCCCTTGAATTTCCCTCTCGTCGGCGGCAATCGCCGCCTTATCCTCCTCCGGGAGCGTGGCCGCCAGCGCTTCGTCGAGCGCCATCTTGTGGTCGTTCGCGAGCGTCTCCTGGGCCTCGGTCCGCCGGCTCGGCTCGACGCGGAAGGCCTCGACCGCCTCATCGGGGAGGGTGCTCCAACCGGACTGGAGGTAGGTCGAACGCCAGGAGGCGCGCCGCCCGGCGATCCGGCGGCGGATCACCTCGACTCGACGGTCTCGTTCGGCCTCGGCCGCGACCCGGGATGGCGAGCCGGAGGGGAGGTCCCGCTCGGACCTGCCGGCGACGGGACGTTCCAGCGGGCTGAAGATCGCCACCATCCGGTAGTAATCGAGCGCCGAGAGCGGCTCGAACTTGTGGTTGTGGCAACGGGCACAGGCGAGCGTGAGCCCCAGGAAGACCTCCGAGGTGGTGCCGACCATGTCGTCGAGTTGGTCGAATCGGTCCTGCTTCGGGTCGGCCGGCTCGTCGTCCCAGGGGCCGAGCCGGTAATAGCCGGTGGCCACGAGCGTCTCGTCGCTCGCGCCGGGCAGCTCGTCGCCGGCGAGCTGCTCCCGGAGGAAGCGGTCGAAGGGCTTGTCGTCGTTGAACGCGCGGATCACGTAATCGCGGTAGCGCCAGGCGCTCGGCTTGGTGGCGTCGCGCTCATACCCGTTGGTCTCGGCATAGCGGACCAGGTCGAGCCAGTGCCTCCCCCAGCGCTCGCCGTACGAGGGGCGTGCCAGCAGCCCGTCGACCCGGCGGTCCAGCGCATCGGGGGAGCGATCGTCCAGGAACGCCTGTCGCTCCTCGGGCGTCGGCGGGAGCCCGACCAGGTCGAGGGAGACCCGCCGCAGGAGCGCCGCAGGCTCGGCCGGCGGCGCGGGCGTCCACCCTTGCGCCTCGAGCTGGGCCAGCACGAAGGCGTCGATCGGGTTGCGTACCCAGTCCGCGCCCTTCACGGCCGGGACCTCGGGCTCGACCACGGGCAGGAAGGCCCAGTGCTCGCGGTCCTCCGCCTTGACCCGCGCGTCGTACCGGGCCAGGTCGTCCTGGCCCGGTTCTTCCCCGCGCGAGCCCGCGACGAAGAACGAGACGAGCCCCAGGATGGCGGCGGCACCTCGCCGAGGATGCCAACCCCGCGACGGTCGTTGCATCAGATGCCCCGTGGTGGAATCCATGTGTCTCGCCTCGTGCCCGCTCCGATCGCTCAAACTTAATGCATGGGGGTGGTCGGGGCAAGCCGTGGAGGACGCACTCGACTTGATCGCTCGGCCGATCGGGCGCGGCTATCTCTCCGGGGGACGCGCTGTTAGGTTGAATGCCGGTCGACCCGTTCAACCACACCTACCGTCGAGAGACACCCGAAGCCATCGGGCTCAGATGCGGTTCGCGATCATTGAGCGGTCACCCTCGGCATCCACCGCCCATGAACCAAGTGACCCGGATCCTCTCGGCGATCGAACAGGGCGACCCGCTGGCCGCCGAGCAACTGCTCCCACTGGTCTACGACGAACTGCGTCGGTTGGCCGCCCGGAAGCTGGTCCAGGAGAAGTCGGGGCAGACGCTCCAGGCCACGGCGCTGGTCCACGAGGCGTATCTCCGGCTGCTCGATGGCGAGGGCGGCCAGGATTGGAACAGCCGGGGGCATTTCTTCGCCGCCGCCGCCGAGGCCATGCGCCGCATCCTGGTCGACAACGCCCGCCGCAAGCGACGCCCCAAGCACGGCGGCGACCGGAAGCGGCTCCCGCTCGACGCGCTCGCCCTCCCGGTCGAGGACCGATTCCACGACCTGCTCGCCCTCGACGAGGCGTTGACCGCGCTCGCCGCGAAGGAACCGCTCAAGGCCGAGCTGGTCAAGCTCCGCTACTTCGCGGGCCTCTCGGTCGAGGAGGCCGCCGCCTGCCTGGGCATCTCCGCGGTCACCGCCAAGCGCCACTGGGCCGTCGCCCGCGCCCGGCTCTATGCCGCCCTGTCCGATGACGAAGCGTCGGGCCCCGGCGGAAAAAATTCCCGCCAGGGTGATCCCCCTCCGTCCTGAAACTCGCACTGTGTCTGGAGCGGACTCACTCGGGACCCCATCATGGCCCACGACGACACCAGCTTCGATGCCATCTTCTGCGGCGCGATCGAGATCGCCTCGGCCGAGGGTCGGGCCGCGTACATCGCCCGCACCTGTGGCCCGGACGAGGACCTGCGCCGCCGCGTCGAGAGGCTGGTCGACGCCCACTTCCAGGCCGGCAGCTTCCTCGAGGCCTCGCCCAACTCGCCCACCGCCGCGATAGCCCCGGACCCTCCGGCCGAGCGGGCCGGTGCGGTCATCGGACCTTACAAGCTGCTGCAGCAGATCGGCGAGGGGGGCATGGGCACGGTCTACCTGGCCGAGCAGGAGAGGCCCGTCCGCCGCCGGGTCGCCCTCAAGGTCATCAAGGCCGGCATGGACTCGCGGCAGGTGCTCGCCCGGTTCGACGCCGAGCGGCAGGCGCTGGCCCTGATGGACCACCCCAACATCGCCAAGGTCCTCGACGCCGGCGCCACCGAGTCGGGCCG
>JAABUS010003105.1_pt1 | contig 28264 bp, 25 predicted proteins | sample 5560161 | NCBI WGS metagenome assembly JAABUS01 (sample SAMN10711885, study PRJNA513376) | rock metagenome | isolation source: Antarctica rocks | place: Antarctica: Victoria Land, Trio Nunatak nord | collected 2016-01-04
GTGGTTGGGAGGGCGGGTGAGGACGATGGGGGTGTGGGAGCAGAGGTTTAGGAGGTGGGGATCCACATGGTTGAAAGGTTTTTGTGACTATTTAGACCGATGAGAAGTTTGCAGTGCAGACATTTTGTGGTATCTGGCATCAGCACACGAACAGTGCTGACATCTTCACCTGGTTTTGTGCCAGCTCGAATCCGTAGTTCCTCATACGGAGATTTCCCAGCACCTCCATCTACTCCGCACCACCCACTTCCCCCAGCCCCTCTCTCTACCAAAATCCCCAACGCCCCCTCCCCCTCCCTGCCCCCAAAGCCAGACCCATAATATCGAACTTCCCTCTCTTCATCACCAACACCCCCGAATCCCATTTCACACAACCTCCCTGAGCCCCTCCAAAACACACCCGTGTCCCCGTCCCCACTCCTACCCCTCATTTCCATCGCCCCGTTCCTCCACGCAAAGCGTCCGAGCGGGTTAGGGAAGCGGGGGTTAGGAGTTGTGCGATTGCGTGAGGAATTCTTGCTGGGAAGGGAGAGTTTGCTACCTCGATGGGTTGGACGTGGGAGGGTGGGGGTGGTGGGGATGGGGATGGGATGGGGATGGAGATGGAGATGGAGATGGAGATGGAGATGGAGATGGAGATGGAGATGGAGCGAAGGGGATTGGATTACTGAATTGGAGGCTATGGATGGATAGTGGACGAGTTGAGAGGAAGAGACCGAAAGACGGAGATTTCAAGTACAAGAGGGATGGATGGTGTGGTGAAAGATGGCGAGATGTCGTTTGCGCTCTGTTCCATTTTGTCGTCGTCAAGACCTTCACTATTCAAACCACGCGAGTTGCGATAACTCAATAGAAGAAGAAGGCTGTTGACAAGATCAGGGATAGAAGGGAGAGCAGTGCAGCTGTTATTGTTGTCGCCGCCATTCCCAGCTATTGGCGGTTCAGATTATTTTTTATTCCTAATTTTGGTATATCCCTTAAACCGTCGTTATGACTGCCATACCAGGATTAACTAAGCTAAGCCTATTTAGACACTCCACCAGAATATTTGCATTCACCTCAGCTTTTGTTAGGGGCCAGCATAGAGCGAGTCAATATGGGTGTCATTTAACTAGAAGATAAATGCTAAGGAAGAAAGGTAGCTACAGGAAAGAAGCTGGCTACATATGTGTGTTCCTCAGCCGACGCTAGGCCCAATAGGGACTAGTCAAGGTGACGGAGCGAGAATAGACCTGGCAAGGCTAGAAGGCTGAGCCTGGCAAGGCTAGGATCGTGACATTACCCCCCTCCCTTCGACGATTCATGTTCGCATGAATGTATTTCCTGCCCGACTCGATTGATTGCCCAATCATGATTTCACAGACTCAGACTCATTAAATTCTGATTGACTGAATAGTTGAAAGCGCTTCTAGCGCAGTTTGTTCGAATATCAAATATGAAAATCGTCAACTATCTTCTGAGCGTTCATAAATTCGTCGTCATCAGCGTTGTATCAATTGAGATCATTGTCATAGTCATTTCATTTGACTCTATACTGAAGTCATCTTCGATATCGACGAAAATTCAATATATCGTCGATTTTTTATTCATCTTCATCATTTATCACTATTGATTCAAGAGACTCATTCTTTTGATCAGGCAAGAGATCATTGACAACAAGACAAAGCAGATCAGAGTAAAATACATCATGAACATGCATAGTCTTTGATAATTTCAGCTTATATGACGAGTCGACAAGATTTAGATTGATGAAGAAATCAAGCATTTTGTCATTTAGCTTCTTGAAAGATTTCGCTGTAACAATGTTTCTTTCATTCAAAAACATCTTTGATTCAATCTTATAATCAACTTCTTTTCTATGCTTATTGATTTGTTTCATCATTTGTTCTCGTGTTTTGACTAGCGACTCGCAAGCAAACTTCAGTGTTTTGTTTATATGTTCAGATATATTCTTGACTTTAGTCATCTGCAAGCGTTCACGAAAACTTTCATATTCAATGACATTGAATTCAAAGTTCATATGAGAATGAAAGTCTTTGTTTAAAAAGAAAGAAGTTGTTAGAGATCTGTTTAAAGTGAGTCAGATAAAGATGTCATTTAACTAGAAGATAAATGCTAAGAAAGAAAAATAGCTACTGTCATGATTCTAGTCTTGTCAGACTCAGTCTTCTAGTCTTGTCAGATTTATTCTCACTTCATCATCTTGACTAGTTTCTATTGAGTTTAGCGTCAACTGAGAAACACATATATGTAGTCAGCTTCTTTTCTGTAACTATCTTTCTTTCTTAGCATTTATCTTCTAGTTAAATGACATCTTTATCTGACTCACTCTAGACAGATTTCTAACATTAAATAAATGCTCATCATTTACTACTCTGCTATCGACAAATAGACGATATGAAACAATTTATTCAGTAAGGAAAATTTGCAAGAGATTCTTCAAATTTGCATCATCATCATTTTAGATCGCAAGAAATTCTTCGATTCTACACTCATTTTCATCATTCTATTTGCAAAAGATTCTTCAAATAAAGCACTCAATTATTATCTGAAATTCACAAGAAATTCTTTGAATTTTCACTCATCAAAAAACATCAATTCAAAAAACATCAATCTTTCATTTACTCTTATCTCAACAACTTCTATCTTCTCTCATCATGACATGCAATGTCGAGTCAGTTGAGTCTTGAACAACTTATCTGCTTAGAAGCACTGTCAATAAAAGAGTTTCACTTCTACTCATTGATGCTTCAGTCGAAGTTGAGAAAGCTGTCATTGCATGAAACATAAACATCAAAGAACAACTGTTTTATTGAGTCAGCAATCAACTCAATGAAGTCATCAATATGCTGAACGAGCTTCGAAGTCAGTGTGACTTGACTCTACAACTCAATGAACACTGACTTCTTGTACAAGAAGATCACAAAAAGAGAGCAAAACAACTAAAAGTCGCTTTTGATAAGAATGATGAGCTAGAGAAAAAGATCAGTCAGCTACAAGATGAGCGATTGAACTTCAGAGCAAAACAACGTCAAGTCAATCGATCTATGCCTCGTCAAGATACTCAGTCAGTCGAGCATTGAGTCAATCAGAAAGAGACTTCATTGATTTCTGAAGTCGATCAACGTCTTCGAAGCTCACGAGAATCATTCACTTTATTTGAAAACGAAAATAATCATCACAAGTTCATCAAGCTTTTGAATTCACTCATCTTCATCGAAACAGATGATTCTATCTGAAAGACATGAAACATCAAAATAGCTGACAAGCTCGATGTCAACGCAAATCATTATTCTACTGAAAAGATTTATATTGTCTATGTGATTTTCAGACTAGAAGATGATGCTGATCAGCAAATTTATGCAAAGCATCATGTTGATGCTTTCTCATTCTATCAGTCACTATCAGAGTTACTGAAACATCTGAAAGAAATTTATGAAGATCAGAATCTGATTTGAAAGTGTCGTTGCAAGTACGTTGCTCTGAAGCAGCTCAACAAGTCTTTCAGCTCTTTCTATTCAAAATTCACTAGAATATTCAGCTTTCTGAACTACGACGATATCATTCTGATGAACGACATTCAGAATAAAATCAACAATCGTCTTCAGAACGCGTTGTCAGTTTGTCTCATAAAGTTTAGCTCACTTGATAAGCTCAAGATTTTTCTTCAAGATGTGAATAACAAACAATGAGTCAATTATCAGCTACGTGATGAGCAATGAACAGTCAAATTGATAGCAGCTTCGAAAAAACGTTTTGTTTCTTCATCAACATCAGCTTCGACTACTAGCTATGTTCAACTCGCTACTTTTTTCATTCTTGAATCTGAATGATCAAGAATGTCAATCATCTGCTTCAACTGCAAAGTATTGAATCATCTTTTGAAGAACTGCTCTCAGCTGAAGACTAGTACTTCAACATCTCGTGCATTCACTTCTTGTCTCAATGAGATCATCATGTCGAAAGAAAAGAAGAAATTATTTACAGAGAAATCGAAGAATGAGACAAAAAACTAGTGACTTTCATTAAAGACGTGATGAAAGATGTGTTAATTTCTTCAACAATGAGCAGCTCAGATAATTTCTTTGCTTCAAAATCTTTGACTACTGAATGTGTACTATCTAGCAATGAAATTAGTTACTCATTAAAGTCATTGATTGACATTGAAGCAGCTGACTATTCATTCATTGATGAATTAATCACGCAGAATGTTTGTGATCATTTGCAAATTGAATCTTTATCTTTAATCAAGCTCAAATCAATAAGAGAATTCTGTTACGATTCTAGCTACGCATCTTCGTTGATAGCTATGTTGATGACTATGTTGATGATTATGTTGATGACTATTTTGAGAGTTATCGTCGATCGCTTGTCGCTAGAGCATAAACTTGTTTCAAAGTCAACTCTATTCAGAATTAGCTTATGTTCTTCTGAGTCATATAAATAGTCGATTCTTCTCTTCTAGATACTTTTCTTTCTTAGCATTTATATACTCGTTACATTACACTCATATGACTCGCTCTATGCTGATCTCTAACAAATTTGATGATCATTATGCAAAGAAGCTCATTACTCATGCGATTTATTTGAATCTGACTGTTCAAGATCATATCATTGACACAGCTTCTATGTTGATCATTCAATTAGATAAACATCAAATGATTCTTGAAAAAACATGAATGAACAAAATCAATCTAGTAATTGATATGCAAATCAATTTTCTTCGATTTTCGAATCTCATTTCTAGTCAGAAATCGATTGTTCTATTCTCAAGCAATAAAACAATCACGAAACAGAAGAGCTTGACTTCTACTCAAATATTAAAGAGATCTCTCTCTTCTGTTGTCACTCGACTCAGCGAGAAGTCAGCTTCATTCAGTAAAATTGTGAAATCATCTAATTCAGTCAACTTCGCTTCGTCTATTGATTCAATGAACATAGCAATGATAGAGACTGCAGCATATAGATCACTAGTCAAACGATTGAATGTGACTACTTTCATGATCATCATTATCAAAATCGATCGACTTCTAAAAACAGCTAGAAATAAATCAGAAGACGTAAATCTACAAGAGCTTTCACATGAAGAGATCTTGAAAGAAGTCAAAGCTAAGCTTTCTTTGAAATATCATGACTATCTAGACGTGTTTGATCGAGCGATGACTGATCAGCTACTCTCTCATCGCTTCTATGATCATAAAATAGAGTTGATCGACGAGAAAACATCTTCTCAAAGTTGTCTCTATCATATGTCTGACTACAAGCTTCAAAAGATGAAGAATTATCTGATCAAGCATCTGAATAAAGACTTTATATCTTCTAGCTTGATCTTATACGCTTCGCTCATACTATTCATCGAAAAGAAAGACGATAGTCTGCGTTTCTGCGTTGATTATAGAAAGCTCAAGACTTGATTAAACGAAATCGCTATCTTCTACTCTTAATAGACGAAACTCTCGCTCATATTCAAGATAGCAAGTATCTGACTCGATTGAATATAATAGTCATCTTCAACAAACTACACATGCATTCAAGCAGCAAAGATTTGACTATCTTTATCATCTCTTTTGATTTCTACAAATATCACGTGATGTTTTTTGAATTAATCAACGACTTGACTTTCTATCAACACTATATGAACGACGTGCTGTTTGATTATTTACATCAGTTTTGTCAGATCTATCTAGATGACATTATCATTTACAGCAAAACACTGAAGAAACATAAGAAACATGTTCAACTAGTTCTACATAGACTATGAGAGATCGATCTACAGATGAATATAAACAAATGCAAGTTTCACGTTCAAGAGATCAGCTTTTTAGAACTATTGCTATTCATCAAGAAACTGAAGATGAATTTTCGAAAGATACAAGCAGTTGTCGAATGATCTACTTCTACAAATCTCACTCAGATGCAATTTATCGTTGACTTCTGCAACTTCTATCAACGTTTTATAAAGAACTTTTCAAAGATTGTTTGTTTTCTGATTCAACTAACTCAAAAAGAGATGATATTTGAATGAGATCAAGCTTGTTAAATAATCTTTGATCATATGAAGAAATGAATGACTGAAGCTTCTATTCTTCGTCATTTTGATCAGAATAAGAAGACTATTCTTGAAACAGACTCATTCAACTACGTCAACAATGACATACTTTCTCAGTATGATGACGAAGAAACATTGCATTCAATGATCTACTACAGCAAGAATCTGAGTCTCGCTGAGTTCAATTACAAGATCTATGACAAGAAACTACTAGCAATTATTCGTGTCTTCAAGCATTGATGATCTGAGCTGAAATTTACTGAGCTACTCATCAAGATGTTCACTGATCATCAAGCTTTAACGTTATTAATGAAAGATAAAGAGCTAAGTAGACATCAAATGCGTTAAATACAAAAGCTCGTTGACTTCAACTTCAAAATCATGTATCGTTCAGATAAACAAAACATCAAAGTCAATGCATTGACTCGTCAAGTCAATTCAGTTTCTAGAAGTCTTGAGAATGAATGATGTTGCTATCAGTGAACTACAATTCTCACGTTGAATTGAATGAAAATTGTTGATCTAGAGAAGAACATCGAGAAATCAATCTATAAACAGATTCTTGAGATTAATGAAATCAACGAGAATTGTACGCTACTTCGCGAAGCAACAGCAAGAGACGAGACACAATATGAAGATATCAAATTGAAGAATTGTTGAACTCAGAATGAAATCTTGTATCATGATAGTCAGCTATGAATTTCGTTCAACGAGCTTCTACAAATGAATCTGATTCGTGAGATACATGATCAGTCATCAGTTGATCATTCTGATATTCTTAGAACTGTGAAGATCATAAAGCGAAACTACTATTGATCATTCATGCGAAAAACGATAGATCAATATATTCAAAACTGCTATATCTGTTAACGCTCAAAGACATCTAGAAATAAATCAAATGACTTGCTTCAATCTCTATTGATATCTGAACAGCGATGACAAGACATAGCAATGAACTTCATTATCAATCTATCTGATTCAAGCGAGTACAACGTTATTCTGATGATCATCTGCAGATTGTTAAAAGAAAGACATTATATTTCTTGCATCACTGATGATGAAGATATCACTGTCAAAAAGACAGCTGAAATGCTGATTCAATGAGTATATTGAATTCATGAACTATCAAGCTTCATAGTATCTGATCGAGATTCACAATTCATCTCTATACTATGAAAGTTTCTTTGCAAACGACTGAACATTTTTCTTTGATTGTCTATCATTTATCACTCTCAGACTGACGATCAAAGCGAACGAGTCAATCAGAATGTCAAGCGATATCTTTGATTCTTCTGTTCATATATGCAGAACGACTGATTTAAGTGACTACTCATGATTGAGTTTGTCAACAATAACATCTTGTTCTCAGTCATCTTCTTGATTTTTTTCTTCATGAACAAGAGCTTTCATTCTTGTATGAGCTTTAACTCTGACATCATCAAATATGAAAGCACTCGCGAACGCTTGCAGATTGATCGAGTCAAGAATATATCTGAGCAAATGAACAAGACATTGATCTTTGCTCGTGAAGCTCTGATCAAAACACAAGAACAAATGATGAATCAAGCTAACAAGCATAGAAAGAAGATCAATTATGAGATTGAATCAAAGATGTTTCTGAATGAAAGAAACATTATTACAGCGAGATTTTTCAAGAAGCTAGATGACAAAATGCTCAATTCTTTCATCAATCTAGATTTCATTGACTCTTCATATAAACTGAAATTATCAAAGTCTATGCATGTTCATGATGTATTTCATTCTGATCTGCTTCACTCGATCGTCGACAACTTCTTGTCTGATCAAAAGAATAAACTCTCAGATTCAATAGTGATAAACAACGAAGACGAATGAGAAATCAATGATATATTGAATTTTCGTCAATATTGAAGACGACTTCAGTATAGAGTCAAATGAAATGACTATGACAATGATCTCAATTGATACAACGCTGATGACAACAAATTTATAAATGCTCAGAAAATAGTTGATGATTTTCATATTTGATATTCAAACAAATCGCGCTAGAAGCGTTTTCAACTATTCAGTCAATCAGAATTTAATGAGTCTGAATCTGTAAAATCATGATTGAGCAATCAATTGAATCAAGCAGAAAATACATTCATGTGAACATGAATCATCAAAGAGAAGAAGTAATGTCATGATTCTAGTCTTGTCAGACTCAGTCTTCTAGTCTTATCAGATCTATTTTCACTTTGTCATCTTGACTAGTCTCTATTGAGTCTAGCGTCAACTGAGAAACACATATATGTAGTCAGCTTCTTTTCTGTAACTATCTTTCTTTCTTAGCATTTATCTTCTAGTTAAATGACACTTTTATCTGACTCGCTCTAGACAGATTTCTAACAGCTACAAAAAAGAAGCTGACTACATATATGTGTTTCTCAGTCAACGCTAAACTCAATAGAAACTAGTCAAGATGACAAAGCGAGAATAAATCTGACAAGATTAGAAGACTGAGTCTGACAAGACTAAAATCATGACATTACTTCTTCTCTTTGATGATTCATGTTTGCATGAATGTATTTTCTGCTCAACTTAATTGATTGCTCAATTATGATTGATTGAGATTAACACAGTTTGTTTAAATATTGAATATGAAAATCATCAATGATCTTCTGAATGTTTATAAATTCGTCGTCATCAGCGTTGTATCAATTGAGATCATTATCATAATCATTTCATTTGACTCTATACTGAAGTTGTCTTTGTGTTATGATTCTAGCTACGCATCTTCATTGATAGCTATGTTGATGACTATTCTGAAAGCTATCGTCGATCGCTTGTCGCTAGAACATAGACTTGTTTTGAAGTCAACTCTATTCAGAGTTAGCTTATGTTCTTCTGAATCATATAGATAGTTGATTCTTCTCTTCTAGATACTTTTCTTTCTTAGCATTTATATACTCATTATCTTACACTTATATGACTCGCTCTATGCTGATTTTTAACATTATATAAATGCTTCTTCGTTACAGACGAAGTGAAATAATCTGCATTGACTTGCTCTGCTTGATTCACACGACTATTGACTTTGATCTAGTCGACTTGCGATTGTGCAAACACTCATTCTTCTTTCTTGTAAGCTGATTCAGCAAGAATAAACAAAAGATTCAAACTCATGTGCTGATCAGTGAGTATAAACAAACGATTGAAATCATTCAACTAGGTCAAAGATCAGCGAATTAATCATTCATTCAGATTCGCAAGAGATTCTTTGAATTTGTTGAATAATCAAAGAGATCAGTCTAGAACTGCGTGAAGTCTCTATCTCAAGAAGCAAATCTCAGTGAGTCTGCTTCAACGACATTCTCAATGCAATGATCTACTCACTCTTATTGCTCTACTCATCAATGAATCAATTCTTCTACTCGTTCACATGCAAGTAGTGAGTCTGCTACAATGACAAGTCAATGATCAATTTTTGCAATGAGCAAGTCGACTAGTGAGTCTGCTTCAATGACATGATCATCTTTGATAATAAGCAAATTCATGAGCTTGTTTCTATATTGAAACCTTACAGTGAGTCTGCTTCAATGATACTTCTTCGTCAATGCAATGATCTATCTACTCACATCGTTCTACTCATCAGTGAATTGAACTACTATGTTCACATGCAACTAGTGAGTCTGCTTCAATGACATCTATTCTCAATGCAATGATTTATCTTCTCATCATTTTATTCATCAGTGAATCTGATCATACATTCACGTGCAACTAGTGAGTCTGCTACAATGACATCTTTCATCAATGCAATGATCTATCTACTCACATTGCTCTATCTATCAGTGAATTGATTTGTCGACTCGTTCGCATGCAACTAGTGAGTCTGCTTCAATGACACTTCTACCTTGCATAGTGAGTCTGCTACAATAGACATTTCGATTCTACACAAGACTAAGAAAATACATTCATGCAAACATGAATCGTTGAAGAAGAGAAGTAATGTTACGATTTTAGCTACGCATCTTCGTTGATAGCTATGTTGATGACTATTCTGAGAGCTATCGTTGATCGCTCGTCGCTAGAACATAGACTTGTTTCAAAGTCAACTTTATTCAGAATTAGCTTATGTTCTTCTGAGTCATATAGATAGTTGATTCTTTTCTTCTAAATACTTTTCTTTCTTAACATTTATATACTCGTTATCTTACATTCATATGACTCGCTCTATGCTGATCTCTAACACTTTGATATCAATGAAAATTCAATATATCATCAATTTTTCACTTATCTTCGTTGTTTATCACTATTAAATCTGAGAATTCATTCTTTTGATCAAACAAGAGATCATCGATAATGAGATGAAGCAGATCAGAGTGAAATACATCATGAACATGCATAGTCTTTGATAATTTCAACTTATATGACGAGTTAATGAGATCTAGATTGATAAAGAAATCGAGCATTTTATCGTCTAGCTTCTTGAAAGATTTCGCTGTAACGATGTTTCTTTCATTCAAAAACATCTTTGATTCAATCTCATAATCAACTTCTTTTCTATGCTTATTGATTTATTTCATCATTTGTTTTCATATTTTGACTAGCGACTTGCAAGCAAACTTCAATGTTTTGTTCATATGTTCAGATATATTCTCGACTTTAGTCATCTGCAAACGTTCACAAGATCTTTTATATTTGATGACATTGAGTTCAAAGCTCATACAAGAATGAAAGTCTTTGTTTAAAAAGAAAGAGATTGAGAAGATGATTGAGAACAGAGCATTATTATTGATAAACTTGATCATAAGTAGTAGCTTAGCTCAGTCATTCTGTATGTATGAACAGAAGAATTAAAGATATCTTTTCATGTTTTGATTGATTCATTTACTTTGATCATTGATCTGAGAATGATAAACTGTGAAGAGTTGAAGATTAATGTTTAGTCTTTTGCAAAGTGACTTTCATAAAATGAAGATAAATTGAGAGTCTTGATCTGAAACAATGAAATCAAGTAAATCATGTATTTGATATATTTACTGAAGCATTAGCTCAGCTGTTTTTTCTGCTGTGATCTTCTCATCATCAATGAAGCAAGAAATATAATGTCATTTCTTTGTTAATTTACATATCACTGTTAGTATGATGTTTTTGCCTTTTGAAAAAGATAAGTCAATGATGAAGTTTATAACTATGTTTTTTCATCACTGTTCAAGTATGAATAAAGAATGTAGTAGTTCATTGAATTTATCTTGAGAAGTCTTTGATTGTTGACAAATGTAGCAGTTCTGAATATATCAACTTATTGTCTTTCACATTGAAGATTAATAGTAGTATCTTCTTATGATCTTCATCATTCTGAAAATTTCAAGATGATCAATAAAAGATTGATCATGAACTTTTTGAATTAACTTCATTTGAAGATGCTCATCAAAGAAAACTCATAGAAGATCATCTCAATATAGTATTTCGTTCTGAACTCAATAATCTTTTAATTTGATATCTTTATATTGTGTCTCATCTCTTGCTATTGCTTCGCGAAGTAGTGTACAATTCTCGTCGATCTCATTAATCTCAAGAATCTGTTTATAAATTGATTCACTGATGTTTTTCTTTAAATCAGCAATTTTCATTCAATTCAAAGTCAGAATAATGATTCATTGATAGCAAATGCACTTATCTTCTGAACTTCTAGAAACTGAATCAACTCAACGAGTCAATGCATCAACTTTGATGTTTTATTTGTCTGAGTGATACATGATTTTAAAGTTGAAGTCAACAAGCTTTTGTACTCAGCGTATTTAACATTTACTTAACTCTTTATCTTTCATTAATGATGTTAAAGCTTGATGATCAGTGAACATCTTTATGAATAGCTCAGTTAATTTCAGCTTCGATCATCAATGCTTGAAGACATGAATGATTGTTAGTAGTTTCTTGTCATAAATTTTGTAATTGCACTCAGCGAGACTCAGATTCTTGCTGTAGTAAATCATTGAATGCAATGTTTCTTCATCATTATACTGAGAAAGTATGTCATTGTTGACGTAGTTGAATGAGTCTGTTTCAAGAATAGTCTTTTTATTCTGATCAAAATGACGAAGAATAAAGACTTCAGTCATTCATTTCTTCATATGATCAAAGATCATTTAACAAGCTTGATTTCATTCAAATATCATCTCTTTTTGAGTTAGTTGAATCAGAGAATGAACAATCTTTGAAAAGTTCTTTATAAAACGTCAATAGAAATTGCAGAAGTCAACGAAGAACTGCATCTGAATGAGATTTGTAGAAGTAGATCATTCAACTACTGTTTATACTTTTCTGAGATTCATCTTTAATTCTTCAATGAATAGTAATAGTCTCAGAAAAAAGATCTTCTGAATATGAAACTTGTATTTGTTTATATTCATCTGAAGATCAATCTCTTGTAGTCTATGTAGAACTAATCATACGTGTCACTTATGTTTCTTCAGTGTTTTACTGTAGATGATAATGTCATCTAAATAAATCTGACAAAACTGATGAAGATAGTTAAATAGCACGTTGTTCATATAATGTTGATAGAAAGTCGAGTCGTTGATTAATTTGAAAGACATCACATAATATTTGTAGAAATCAAAAGAAGTGATAAAGATAGTTAAATCTTTGCTATCTGAGTGCATGCGTAGTTTGTTGAACATGACAATGATGTTCAATCGAGTCAGATACTTGCTTTCTTGTATACAAGCGAGAGTCTCGTCTATTAATGACAAAGAGTAGCAATCTCGTTTGATCAAAGCATTGAGCTTTCTGTAATCAATGCAGAAATGCAAGCTATCATCTTTCTTTTTAATGAATAGTATGAGCGAAGCATATGAAGCTGAGCTAAAAGATATAAAGTCTTTATTCAGATGCTTAATCAGATAATTCTTCATCTTTTGAAGCTTGTAGTCAAACATATGATAAAGACGACTTCAAGAAGATGTTTTCTCATCAATCAACTCAATTTTATGATCATAAAGATGATGAGAGAGTAGTTGATCAGTCATTGCTCGATCAAACACGTCTAAATAGTCATGATATTTCAAAGAAAGCTTAGCTTTGACTTCTTTCAAGATTTCTTCATGTGAAAGCTTTTGTAGATTTACGTCTTCTGATTTATTTCTGTTATGAGCGTATCAAGATCAATAAGACTGAACAAGACTGAAGCTTTAATCAATTCACAGTGCATGCTAGCAAGTACTCTGTGTAATGATTAAAGCTAGTCAACAATCTAGTCGAGATCTGATCTAGATCTGACTCAGATTTGACTCAGATATGACTCAACACTCTTTTTCTTTCTTAACACTCTTTTCTTTCATCAACATCTTGTTCATCTACATCATCTTCTTTTAATGTCACAAACACATTTCTTTCAAGTTTAGCATAATCTCTAAACATTACATAAATAGAAGCTTTTGTATCAATCTTCTTCTGTATTCTTAATATTCAGTTATAGCTATCTTTAAAGATCAAGCACTATCAACTCTGATCTTCATTGATTGTATCATCTAGACATGATTCTGACATTATATTAAGAATTCGTTAATCACATGATACTGATCTCATTATTCATTCAATCAACTTGTACAGATGAATTGAGTTTAAAGAAATTTGTTTATCTGATGATTTAATCTTGAAAGACAAGAACAACATCAGAAAATTCATAGAATCAACGAAAATATATGATCATTGAATTGCTAGAAGATTTATCGCTCATTCAGTATGCATTCATTCAAAATCGATTAATAGAATTTATGATAAAGAATCTTCGTGAATTGCTAGAGAATTAAATCAATCAAGAGAATTATGATAAAGAATTTTCGTGAATTGCTTCAAGATTAATCACTCTCAGAAACATTTTCTTTGTTGAACAAACATACGTCTTTCTTTTTCAATCATTGAGCATCGTCATTCATTCAATTCTCTTTCAAACAACTCTCATCTTCTTTACTATGACATTTAAGAACACATCTGATAAAGATAAAGCTTTCGTTGATGTTAGAGATCAGCATAGAGCGAGTCATATGAGTGTAATGTAATGAGTATATAAATGCTAAGAAAGAAAAGTATCTAGACGAGAAGAGTCAACTATCTATATGACTCAAAGAAACATAAGCTAATTCTGAATAGAATTGACTTTGAAACAATTCGATAGTCTAGTGACGAGCGATCAACGATAGTCATGAACATAGTCATCAACATAGCTATCAACATAGATGCGTAGCTAGAATCGTAACAGTATTTTCTTTCTTCAATGATTCATGTTTGCATGAATGTATTTTCTTAGTCTTGTGTAAAATCGAAATGTCTATTGTAGCAGACTCACTATGCAAGGTAGAAGTATCATTGAAGCAGACTCACTAGTTGCACACGAACGAGTCAACAGATCAATTCACTGATAGATAGAATGATGAGAGTGAGTAGATCATTGCATTGAGAATAGATGTCATTGAAGCAGACTTACTAGTTGCATGTGAACTGATAAACGAATCGATTCACTGATAGATAGAATGATGTGAGTAGATAGATCATTGCATTGACGAAAGATGTCATTGTAGCAGACTCACTAGTTGCATGTGAATGTATGATTAGATTCACTGATGAATAAAACGATGAGAAGATAGATCATTGCATTGACGAAGTGTCATTGTAGCAGACTCACTAGTTGCACATGAACGAGTAGATGAATCGATTCACTGATGAATAGAATGATGAGAAGATAAATCATTGCATTGACAATGTCATTAAAGCAGACTCACTGATTGACTTGCTCATTGAAGAGATCGACTTTGAGCTCATCATTGTAGCAGACTCACTAGTTGCATGTGAACTGATAGACGAATCGATTCACTGATAGATAGAGTGATGAGAAGATCATTGCATTGATGATGAATATCATTGTAGCAGACACACTATGAGATTTGCTCATTAAGATAGAGACTTCACGCAGTTCTAGACTGATCTCTTTGATTGCTCTTTGAGATAGAGACTTCATGCAGTCATAGACTGATCTCGTTTGATTATTCAACAAATTCGAAGAATTTCTTGCAAATCTGAATGAATGATTAATTCGCTGATCTTCTGATCTAGTTGAATGATTTTGATCGTTTGTTTATACTTGCTGATCAGCGCACGAGTTTGAATCTTTTGTTTATTCTCGCTGAGTCAGCTCACGAGAAAGAAGAATGAGTGTCTGCATGATCGCGAGTCGACTAAATCAAAGTCAATAGTCATGTGAATCGAGCAGAGCAAGTCAATGCAGATTATTTCTCTTCGTCTGTAACGAAGAAGCATTTATATAATGTTAGAGATCAGCATAAAGCGAGTCATATGAGTGTAATGTAACAAGTATATAAATGCTAAGAAAGAAAAGCATCTAGAAGAAAAGAGTTGACTATCTATATGACTCAGAAGAACATAAGCTAACTCTGAATAGAGTTGACTTCGAAACAATTCAATAGTCTAGTGATGAGCGATCAACGATAGTCATGAACATAGTCATCAACATAGCTGCTTTCAATGAATCAAACATTGAAATCATCATACTTGATGATATGAAAGTATAAAAGAAATGTATCTATGCTTTTAATAAAGAAACAGATCATCTCATCAAAATGAAACAACAAGATAAGAGTGAAATTCAACAGTTGAAAGCAAAACTACAAGCTTTCACTGCTATCACAGTCAATGTAATCATCACTGCTCTTTCGATTGTCATCTACTTTGAATGATTTAAATATCACAAAATACTTGATTTTTCAATGTTCACTGATGAAAAGAACTCTACTTGAAAGAACTGATTTCTTAACATACAAGAGAAGTTAGCAATTAACATCAACATCTTCTCAAATGAACTTTACAAGCTGAGTTATATAAACTCTTGACTAGCAGATAATATTGTTGAAATCACTCAAGTCGAATGTGATTTCAACTGTGATAATTTCTATCTGACTGTCAATGAACTTTTAAAGAAACTAGCTCAATCATTTCATAACTCTGATAAGAAAGATAACTATCATAGAAAATATATTAATTTGATTCAAGAATCAAAGAAATTCAACGATTTCTTTAATCAATTTCAACAACTATACATTTATCTAAAGTATCAGAAGAACGTACTAGTTGTTGATCTAAAGAATAAAATAAACTCTCGTCTTCAAATCTTTTGAACAACTCAGATGAAGTCACTCATCAAGCTATCAGATATTTGAAACTATTTGATTCGCTTAAATAATGAATATTGTCAGAATCATGTTTAAATGATGCAATCAATGAAGATCAGAGCTGATAGTGCTTGATCTTTAGAAATAGCTATAACTGAATATTTGTTGAGATTGTGTCTAGATCATTCAATCAAAGAGACTCAGAGCTGATATGTATATGTTACGATTCTAGCTACGCATCTATGTTGATAGCTATGTTGATAGCTATGTTGATGACTATGTTGATGACTATGTTTCTGACTATCGTCGATCGCTCGTCACTAGACTATCAAATTGTTTCGAAGTCAACTCTATTCAGAGTTAGCTTATGTTTCTCTGAGTCATATAGATAGTCGACTCTTTTCTTCTAGATACTTTTCTTCCTTAGCATTTATATACTCGTTACATTACACTCATATGACTCGCTCTATGCTGACTTCTAACATTATATAAATGCTTTTTCGTTACAGGCGAAGTGAAATAATCTGCATCGATTTCTTCGAGTGCTTCTGCTAGTAGTTCTTCAACTCTCTATCAACTTTGATCTAGTGACTTACGTTCGTGCAGCAGCACTCATCTTTCTTCTCTCGTAAGCTGATTCAGCGAGAATAAACAAAAGATTTGAACTCGTGCGCTGATCAGCGAGTATAAACAAACGATTGAAATCATTCAACTAGGTCAAAGATCAGCGAATTAATCGTTCATTCAGATTCGCAAGAAATTCTTCGAATTTGTTGAACAATCAAACGAGATCAGTCATAGAACTGCGTGAAGTCTCTATCTCAAGAAGCAAATTCTCAGTGAGTCTGCTTCAATGACATCGTCAATGCAATGATCTTCTCATCGCTCTATCTATCAGTGAATCGATTCGTCTATCAGTTCACGTGCAACTAGTGAGTCTGCTTCAAAGACATCGTCAATGCGATGATCTTCTCATCATTCTACTCATCAGTGAATCGATTTGTCTATCAGTTCACGTGCAACTAGTGAGTCTGCTTCAATGATATCTATTCTCAATGCAATGATCTTCTCATCATTCTACCTATCAGCGAATCGATCTACCTCGTGTTTCTGTGTCAACTAGTGAGTCTGTTACAATGACATGATAATGTCTTCAACAACAAGCAAATCTTTGAGCTTGTTTCTATATTGAAATCTCAGTGAGTCTGCTTCAACGACATTCTCAATGCAATGATCTACTCATTCTCATCGCTCTATCTATCAGTGAATCTGACTCGTCATCGAGTTCACATGCAACTAGTGAGTCTGCTTCAATAACATCTTTCGTCAATGCAATGATTCATCTACTCACATCGCTCTATTTATCAGTGAATCGATCTGTCGACTCGTTCACGTGCAACTAGTGAGTCTGCTACAAAGACGCGTTCGATATTGATCTCATCATCGAGTCAGTCACTCGATAGTTAGTCTGCTTGAACGATACTCAAAGTGAGTTTGCTACAAAGATGAACAATGATTGATCTCTTGATTGAGTCAATCAACGAATGAAACAAGCTCTACTATGTAGTAGATCTGAATCAGCAGTGAGTCTGCTTCAATGACATGATCACAATCAATCTCTTCGATGAGCTAGTCGATTCTCTTTCAGTGAGTCTGCTTCAATGACATCAGTCAATAGTCGATCTCTTCGCTGAGTAAGTCGATTTCTTTCTACATAGCTAGTCTGCTACAATAGACATTTCGATTCTACACAAGACTAAGAAAATACATTCATGTGAACATGAATCATTGAAGAGAGAGAATACTGTTACGATTCTAGCTACGCATCTATGTTGATAGCTATGTTGATAGCTATGTTAATGACTATGTTGATGACTATGTTTCTGACTATCGTCGATCGCTTGTCACTAGACTATCGAATTGTTTCGAAGTCAACTCTATTCAGAGTTAGCTTATGTTTCTCTGAGTCATATAAATAGTCGACTCTTTTCTTCTAGATACTTTTCTTTCTTAGCATTTATATACTCGTTACATTACACTCATATGACTCGCTCTATGCTGATCTCTAACAGTATGTATTGTTCTTTAAAGATAACTATAACAAGACATTAAGAATACAGAAGAGAAAGAATGCAAGCTCTTTTATAAATAATGGCTTGAGACTGCGCTAGACTCGATACAGATGTGATGTAATATGTCAGATGTGTTTGTTTAAAAGAATGATGAAAGAGATGAATGAAGAAAGTGCTGAACAACAAGAAGAAGTGCTGAGAATGACTTGAAGAAATGCGCTAGATTCAAACTAGACATAGCGTCATAACTGACTTTAATCAAATTGATTAGAGTTAGATCTGAATTCTGATCGATTCAGACATGTTCATAACATTATCTTCTTCTTCGAACATTCATGTTCGCATGAATAGAAAAGAAATAAAAGCAAAAAAAAAAAAAAAAAATTCATCGTGTTTTCAATTTAGTGCGACTTATTTGAATATAGCTTGTGAAATTCGTTCAGAACTTTCTTCGAGTCATTGAATTTTTCTTTATCAACATAGTATCATTCGTCGTCACGATCTATCTCGATTCATTTGACCTTGTATTGTAGTCTTTCTCTATATCGTCTGAAGTTCAATATATTGTCTACTTTTCAGTGCTCTTCATTCTCTTCAATGATCATCAATCTAGAGAACTCAGAATGTTGTTTCAATAGAGAATTGTTGAGTGAAGATCGTAGATACTTTGAGCTGAACACTGAATGTATATGCTTCATGCTTCTAAATAGCTGAAAACGATAGAAGATCTCAACTTTGACTGTGATTGAATAGAGATTGAGCTGCTTGTCTTTTAAATCTTTGCATGATCTAATGATTTTGATGTTTTCAAAGACTAATCAAACTTGATCATCTACTTCATAGATGACGTCTCGTCTATGCTTGTTCATCTGAGCTTCGATGATCTGCTTGATCTTTTTCAATTGTTGACGATTAAAGATAAGAAGTTTGCTCATTCAAGTGACAATGTCATTGATCTTTCTAGTCTCAATACGTTGATGAATCATTTTGTAATCAGTTGTATTTGAATCGAAACTCATTCGAGAATGAAAGTCTTTATTGAAGTAGAAAAAGATTATCAAGATAGTCGAGAATGTATTGAAATTATCACTGAATTTCATCATTGAAAGTCATTTAGCTCAGTCATTCTGCATGTAATTGCAGTAGATTCAAAGTTCGCATTCAACATCTTGATTAGCTTGTTTCGACTGATCATCGATCTCTGAATGATAAACTGTTGATAGATTGACTTTGATCTTCAGTCGTTTACAAAGACTTTGTCACATGATCGATATGAACTGAGAGTCTCTATTTGAAATGATAGAACTGAGTAGATCATGAAGTCGATAGACATTTCATAGCATGATTCATACTGTTTCTTCGATTGAGATGTCATCGTCTTCTCAATGACAGAGAACATAGTGATGTTCTTTGAAGAGATGACATATGATTGTGCAAATGACATTATAGTTTTTCGATAGAAATAGCTCAGTGATGAAGTTCATAGCTATATCTTGTCAACGCTGCTGAGAAATCGATAGAAACTGAAGCAAATCATTTGTATCATCTCAAGATGCTTTGCTTTGCTGACAGACATGACAGTTTCGAATGTATTGTCGAATAGTTGCTCAATGATCTGATCAATAGTAGAAGCATTGAACTAGATCAATCATTCGTCTAATGTCAGAGTGCGAGATTGATGATTGATCATGAATCTCTCGAAGCAATTTCGTATGCATTTGTTTTGACATTCATAGTAGATTCTTTTTGAATAGAACGTTGTCAATGATTTGACAGTTTTTTAGCTTTGTGTCATGAAGCTTCAGTTCATCTTTGTTCATAGCTTGTCGATACTCATTGCATAGTTCATTCTTCTAATTGACTAGACGTACGCGTTGATAGAGATTAGTCTTGTATTCAGATTCGATTTCGAACTCAATCGATAGAACGTCTATTCAATTCGAAATCAGTATAGTCTGAAAATGATCATTCATGTCTTTAGCTGATTCAGAACAATCAATCATCGACATTCTAGTTAAAGCATCGACTTTGATGTTTGTTTTGTCTGATCAAAAGATAATCTGAAAGTTAAACTTTGATAGAATATTCAGGTAGTTCGCTTGTCGTCGAGTCAGCTGTTTATTTTTCATAAAGATCTTCAAAGTTTGATGATCAGTAAACATCTGAACAGATAGCTCAGTATCTTCTAGTTTGAATCATCAGTGTTTGAAGCATCGAATGATAGCTAGCAATTTCTTGTCATAGATGTGATAATTGCATTCAGCTGAAATCATGCTCTTGCTATAGAAGACTATCGAGTGAAGCACATTCTCGTCATCGTACTGAGATAGTATGTCGTCTTTTACATAGTTGAATGCATCGATTTTCAAAATAGCTTGACGTTTGACATCGAAATGACGCAGAACTGAGATCGAGCTGATCTGCTTCTTTAGATTGTCAAAGACTTCGATGCAGACTTCGTTTCAAACAAAAGACGTGTCTTTTCAAGTCAGCTGAGTGAATGACTTAACTAGTTTCGAAAAGTTCTTGATGAAGCGTTGATAGAAATTGACGAAGTTGATGAAGTCTTGTACCTCTTTCAGATTAGTAGATGTAGCTCAATTGACTATAGCTTTCACTTTGATAAAGTTCATGCAAAGATCTTGTTTGAATACTATGATTTCTAAGAAGACTGTTTTTTCTACGTTGAATTCGCACTTTCGAATATCTATTTGCAGATCAGCGTCTCGTAGTTGATTTAGTATCATCTTGACATGTTGTCTATGCTTCTTTTGAGTCTTGCTGTATATGAGAATGTCGTCTAAATAAGCTTGGCAGAAGTCATTTAGAAAGTCTCATAGAACATCGTTCATATATTGCTGAAACGAGATCGAATCATTTGTTAATTCGAATGATAGAATCTTTGATTTGTACGCTTCTAGAGCGATAATGAAGATCATATAGTTCTCACTATCGAGATGCATACGAAGTTTGTTGAAAGCGAAAATTATATTCAGTCGAATCAGATGCTTGCAGTCAACGATTTTGCCAATCATCTCATCTATGAGCGATAGAGAGTAGCAATTTCTTTTGATAATGACATTGAGCTTTCGATAGTCGACGCAGAAGCGAAGATCGTCATTGATCTTCAGAGCAAATAGAACGAGTGAGAAATATGAGATCTTACTAGAAGTAATAAAACTCTTTGACAGATTTTCGTTCAGATATTCTTTGATCTTCTGAAGCTTGTAGAATGACATTCAATAAGCTCGACATCTAGAAGAAGTGACATCGTTAGTGAGCTCTATCTTATGATCATATGAACGATGAGATGATAGCTTATCAACTTGAGCTCGATCAAACACGTCGAGAAAATTCTGATATTTCGAAGATAGCTTGACTTTGATGTCTTCTAGATTTTGAGCTGATGCATCGATGAAAGCGACGTCTAGAACGTTCAGTTCGCATTGAGTGTTGTAGACTATTTTTCTATCAATATCTTCGATCGACATAGCGAAAATCTCGATGCAATTCTTCTTTGATCATTTAATCAGTGCATGAAAAGATGCAGTTCTCACACTGAACATAGAAAAGTTCTTTTTCGAAGCAGTAGAAGCGAGTCGTTGAAGCACTTTGAGAGCTGAACTGATAGAAGAATTTGATGATCATGATCATTTTGAATGTGAAGCTCTGACTGACATCGAAAAAACAGAAATGAAAGCTTTTAATTGATTTGAAAAAACGATAACATCGTTTCACATATCTAGTAGTATTTCATTTTTGTTCATTTAGAGCTTTTCTAATATGACGTCATGATGATTTATATCAGCTATTAACATTGAAACAGTCAATTTCTTATGACTTTCGACTGTGAGATTGGGTAGAATTTTATGAATAATGATCTTCTTCGTCAGCTTTTCATCATATTCTCTTATTAACTTCTTTTTAGCTAGTCGTATGAGTTGAATTTCGAGCTTCTGACATATTTGATCGACTAGCTTTGTATGAATCAAGATGTAGATTGTCGAGTCACTGTCTATCAGAGATCGTAGCTTGAAGAATTCGCCTTGCGAAAATAGAATGACATTGACTAGAAATAATTTTTCGAAGTAGTTCTCTTCAATAGATGAAATTTCGTCGATTAAATTGCACAAAGAAATGATCTCTATCTCTTCGATGACTCTGAAAGAGATGACTAGTTTTTTGAATCAGACTCTGAATCGAAGTTCAAAGAACGATCAAACTCGTCATCTAATGCGTTAATTCTGAAAGATTTATTCGAGCACTCTTTAGAAGTATGATCAGACTTATGACAAAGAAAGCAGTTTTCAATTAGTAAGTCATTTTCTTTGACGCTAGTCAAAACAGCGTCGCGTAATTGTGACTAATCAGTCATCTTCATTTCTATGATTCTACAAATAGCTTTGACTGATTCTTCAGCGAAGATGATCTGTTTAGTTGTTCAAGCTTTGATTATTGCTTCTCTATTCTTGATCTCTTGAATAGCTCGTTGATTGTTATTCAATCGAATGAGATAGAAACGAATTTCTTTCAGAGTACTGAGTTGAATCAATTGAGTTACTCAAGCGAATCGAAGTCGAAAATTTATTCTATTCTTTAGATCGACGATCAGCTGTTTTTCTTGATAGTCTAGATAGAAGAATAGTCGTTGAAATTGAGTATAAAACTTGCTGAATTTCTTCTGTTCTTGAATTAAGTTGTAGTAGTTTCTACGAAAGTTGACTTCTTTATCTGAATCATTGAACAACTGAGATAGCTCTTTCAAAAGCTCATCGACGATCTTGTATGAGTTGAAACAGTCACGTTCACGTCTTGACTGAGTGATCTCAGCTGCATCATCAAATAATCTGAAATGTACATAGCTCAGCTTGACTCGTTCACTTGAAAAGAGATTGACGTTGATTTTCAGCTTGTTCTGAACTTTTTCATATCAGTTCTTTCAGATAGAATTCTTTTCATCAGTGAACAATGAAGAATTGAGTATTTTCTGAGATCTAGAACGCTCAGAGTAGATTGACGATGACGAAGTACTCTCTCTAGCTTGTAGCTTAGCTTTCAGCTCTTCGCATCGTTTCTTCAAAGCTTTCATAGTCATAGAAGATGTTATGATTTCAGCGAATGAGTCGTTATCTTTGACAATGAAGAATGAAGCTTCGAAACACTCTTTGAAGAGACGAGACATGATGAGAGAGAAAGAAGAGATTGAATTGAACGAGTGTTTTAAAAAGAAGGGATCGAGCGAATAGCGATGCTTGACAATAGAAGATGAAGTCATTTTTGTTGTTTGATTTGAAGATTGATTAATTCTCTTGATCGATTTGATTCTCTAGCAATCAACGAAGATTCTTTATCGCTGATTCTATTAATCAAGATGAACGATGCGTACTTAATGAGCTGTAAGTCATTTAGCAATTCAATCAGCCTCGCTGTTGATTCTATAGATTTTCTAGTGTTGTTCTGTCTTTCGATTGCGTCGATCATCAGGTAAACGAATTTCTTTAGACTCGATCTGCCTGAACAAGTATATTGAACGAGTAATGAGTATCTGTATCATATGATAAACGAAATTCTTAATGTAATGTTGAGATCATGTCTAGATCATTCAATCAAAGAGACTCAGAGCTGATATGTATGTATTGTTCTTTAAAGATAACTATAACAAGACATTAAGAATACAGAAGAGAAAGAGTGCAAGCTCTTTTATAAATAATGACTTGAGACTGCGCTAGACTCGATACAGATGTGATGTAATATATCAGATGTGTTTGTTTAAAAGAATGATGAAAGAAATGAATGAAGAAAGTGCTGAACAACGAGAAGAAGTGCTGAGAATGACTCGAAGAAGTGCGCTAGATTCAAACTAGGCATAGCGTCATGACTGACTCTAATCAAATTGATTAGAATTAGATCTGAATTCTGATCGATTCAGACATATTCGTAACAATATTAAAAATACAGAAGAAGATTGATACAAAAACTTCTATTTATGTAATGTTCAGAGACTGTGCTAGACTTGAAAGAGATATGTTTGTGACATGAAAAGAAAATGATGTAGATGAACAAGATGTTGATGAAAGAAAAGAGTGTTAAGAAAGAAAAAGAGTATTGAGAAAGAAAAAGAGTGTTGAGTCATATTTGAGTCAAATTTGATTCAGATCTAGATCAGATCTCGACTAAATCATTGACTAGTTCTAATCATTACACAAAGTACTCACTAGTGTGCATTGTGAATTAATTAAAGCTTCAATCTTGTTCAGTCTTATTGATCTTGATACACTTGTAACATTACTTCTTTCTTTGAAAATTCATATTTGCATGAATGTAGTTCATTTGCTCACTTTTGTTGATAGTTATTTTGATATTTAGCGCAATTTGTTTGAATATAACTTATGAAATTCATTCAAAACTTTCTTTGAATCATTGAATTTTTCTTTATTGACATAGTATCATTTGTCATTTCTATTTAAATCTTTTTATTTGACTTTGTACTGTATTTGATCTTGATAGCATCTGAAGTTCAATATATTGTTTATCTTTCAATGTTCATCATTTTCAATAGTGATTAATCTGAATGATTCTGAATGTTGTTCTGATAAAAAGTCTTCTGAATATGATTGTAGTAGCTTTGAGCTGAACATTGAGTGTATATGCTTCATGCTTGTAGATAAATGAAGATGATAGAAAGTTTCAACTTTGACAATGATTGAGTAGAAATTTAGCTGTTTATCTTTCAAATTCTTGCATGATCTTGTGATTTTGACATTTCTGAAAGATAGTCAGATTTGATCATCTACTTCATATGTGACGTCTCATTTATGTTTATTGATCTGAACTTTAATGATCAGCTTCGTCTTTTTTAATTGTTGATGATCAAAGCTCAGTAGCTCTTTCATTTGAATGATAATATTGTCTGTCTTTCTAGCTTCAAGTCATTCATGAGTCATTTTGTAGTTAGTTGTATCTGAATTAAAACTCATTCAAGAGTGAAATTCTTTATTGAAGTAGAAAGAAATCATTGAGATGATCAAGAAGATATTAAAATTGTCGCTGAATTTCATCATAGATATTCATTTAGCTCAGTTGTTCTGCATGTAATTGCAGTAAATTCTAAGTTTGCATTCAATGTCTTGATTGACTCATTCCGATTGATTATCAATCTCAAAATGATAGACTGTGAATAAATTAGTTGTGATTCTCAGTTGTTTGCAAAGACTCTTTGACATAGTTGATATGAATTGAGAGTCTCTGTTTGAAACAATAGAACTGAGTAAATCATGCAGTTGATAAACGTTTCATAGCATGATTCAAATTGTTTCTTTGACTGAAATGTCATTATTTTCTCAATGACAAAGAACATAGTGACATTCTTTGATGAAATGACATATGATTGTGCAAATGACGTTATAATCTTCTGACAGAGATAGTTCAGTAATGAAGTTCATAACTATATCTTTTCAACGTTTCTGTGAAATTAAAAGAGAATGATGAAGTTCATTGATGTTATCTTTAGAGACTTTGCTTTGCTGACAAGCATGATAGTTTTGAATGTATCATCAAATAGTAGCTTGATGATTTGATCAATAGTAGAAACGCTGAACTAGATCAATGATTCATTTATTGTCGAAGTGAAAGATTAAAGATTGATTATGCACTTTTTGTAGTAATTTCGTGTGCATGTTCTCAGAGACTCACAGTAAATCTTTTTTAAATAGAACGTTGTCAATGATTTCACAGTTTTCTAGTTTAGTAATATGAAATTTGAGCTTGTTATTGTTCATAGCTTGTTTATATTTGCTGCAGAACTCATTCATTTAATTGACTAATTGTACTCTCTGATAAAGATTGACTTCTGATTTTGAATTTGCGCTTAATTTCAAGTCAATAAATAAAATATTAACTTTATCAAAGATAAGAATAGTCTGAAAGTGATCTTCAAGTCTTTGAGCTGATTCAAAGACGTTCGCTAAAGACATTCTGATTAGCACATTGACTTTAGTATTCATTTTGCCTGATTTAAAGATGATTTGAAAATTGAACTTTGATAAAATGTTCAGATAGTTAACTTGATGTTGACTCAGTTTTTTATTTTTCATGAAGATCTTCAAAGCTTGATGATCAATGAACATCTAAATGAGTAGTTCAGTGCATTTCAGCTCAAGTCATTAATGTTCAAAGCATTGAATAATGATTAGCAATTTCTTGTCATAAATGTGATAATTGATTTCAGTAAAGATCATGCTTTTGCTGTAGAAAGTCATTGAATGAAGAACTTTCTCATCATTGTACTGAGATAGTATTTCATCTTTTACATAGTTTGAAGCGTCAATCTTCAGAATAGCTTGTCATTTGAGATCGAAGTGATGAAGTACTTAGATCAAGCTGATTTGTTTCTTTAGATTGTCAAAGACTTGAACACAGATCTCATTTCAAACAAAAGACGTGTCTTTTCTAGTCAGTTGAGTGAACAATTTGACTAGCTTCGAGAAGTTCTTAATGAAATGATGATAAAAGTTAACAAATTTCACAAAGCTTTGAATTTTCTTTAGATTGATTGAGATGATTCAGCTGACTATGATTGTCACTTTGCTGAGATTCATACGAAGATTTAATTCTGATACAATGACTTCTAGAAAAACAGTCTCTTCTACATTGAATTTGCACTTTCGAATATTCATCTGCAGTTCAGCTTCACGTAGTTGATTCAATACTAGTTTGACGTAATCTTTATATTTCTTTCTTGTTTTGCTATAGATGAGAATGTCATTTAGATAAACTTGACAAAAGTCATTCAGAAAGTTTCATAAAACATCATTCATATATTGCTGAAAGAAGATCAATTCATTAATCAGTTTGAATGATAACATCTTGTATTTATATGCTTTTAAAGCAGTGATAAAAATGATGTAATTCTCATTATTAAGATGCATTCAAAGTTTGTTGAACATTGATATGATGTTCAATCTAGTCAGATGCTTACAACTCACTATTTTATCAATGATTTTCTCTATCAACAATAGAGAATATTTATTTCTTTTAAAAATGACATTTAGCTTTTGATAGTTCACGCAGAATCAAAGATCTTCATTTGCTTTGAGAATGAATAAAACAGAAGAGAAATAGAGAGTCTGACTAGAAGTTATGAATTTCTTTGACAGATTCTCGTTCAAATACTTCTTTACTTTCAGAAGTTTGACAAAAAACATTTGATAGACTCAACAGCAAGAAAACGTTGAATCATTGATGAGTTTGATTTTATGATTGTAGAAGTAATGAGAAGATAGTTTATTCAATTGAGCTTGATCAAAAACATTTAAAAACTCATGATACTTCAATGATAGCTTTGCTTTAATATCTTTCAAAGTCTAAGCAGTTTCATTGATTGAAGAGACGTTTAAAGCATTCAAATTGCACTGAGTATTGTACGTGATTTCTTTATTGATGTTCATCATGAATAAAGCAAAAACTTCAATCTTGTTTTTCTTTGAATGATTCAACAGTGTTTTGAACGAAGTGACATTTATGCTTCAAATTGAGAATGACTCTTTCTGAATCATAGTTGAAACAGATCATTTGAGCATTCTAGAAATCTTTGACTGAGAGATAAAAGTAAACAAAGTTGATCGCGATCAACTTAAATGCTTTGAATTGAAAGAGATCAAAAAAATCGAAATGAGAGTATTTAATTAATTCGAAAAAACAATGATGTTGATTTGCATATTCAATAATATTTCATTTTTATTCATTCATGATTTTTCTAATATGACTTCGTGATGATCAATGTCAATTATCAATATAGAAACAGTCAATTTCTTATGACTTTCAATGATGAGATTCAATAGAATTTTATGAATGATAGTTTTTTTAAATATCTTTTCATCATATTCTTTTATTAACTTTTCTTTTGTCAGTGATATAAATTGAATTCTCAGCTCTTTACATACTCTGTTGACTAGATTGATATGTATGATCATATAGATGATTGAATCACTGTCTAT
>JAABUS010003106.1_pt1 | contig 28264 bp, 23 predicted proteins | sample 5560161 | NCBI WGS metagenome assembly JAABUS01 (sample SAMN10711885, study PRJNA513376) | rock metagenome | isolation source: Antarctica rocks | place: Antarctica: Victoria Land, Trio Nunatak nord | collected 2016-01-04
GGCGACCCGGCCAACATCACGGCCGGCGGAACGGCATCGGACCAGCCCGATGCATGGTTACCGGTACTCGATTCGGCGCTGACGGCGTTCGCGCTCGGGCTACGCGACTCCGCCCTCGACGGTAAAGACCTTCCAAGCGCGTTAACCCTTCGCGACATCATCCGTGAGGACAATGAAGCCGGGGGCTGGCTGAACGTCCACGGTACGAGCAATGTTCGCGTCCAGCGGGCATGGCAGCGGCAGGAGCTTCGGGCCGAGGAGGATCGCCTCGCGCGTGAGTTGACCCAGGAGCAGGAAGAGCGTCGAACCCTGATCGACCGGCTTCCGATCGCCCGCAAGCGTTTGGCGGCCCTCGACGAAGACTTGCGAGCGCTGGGCGCCAGTCCCACGCCCTGACGGAGTCGAGGAGCCCGGACCTGCCGATGTCCGCCAAACGACCCTACGATCCATGGAGAAGAATCCACATGACCGATCGGACCAGAACCGACCAGCGCGACCGTACCGTTCGGTTGAGCGGGACCTACAACTTCCGCGACATCGGCGGATACTCAACCGCCGATGGTCGGTCGGTCAGATGGGGACAGGTGTTCCGCAGCGACGCGGTTCATCGGCTGACCGCAGGCGACCTCGACCAGCTTCGACCGCTCGGTGTCCGGACCATCCTCGACCTTCGGTCCAACCGAGAAATCGCCGTCGCGGGGACCGGCCTGATCCACGCCGAGCCCGACATCCGCGTCGTGCACATCCCGTTTGGTCGGATCGGCGAGGAGGCCGATCAGACCTGGCAGACGCTGACCCTGGCCGAGCTCTACCGGGGAATCGTTGCCGAGGCCCGTGCCTCGCTCGCGACGGTCATCACGACGTTGGCCCGGACCGACGCGCCCGCCGTCGTCCACTGCGCGGCCGGCAAGGATCGGACGGGCGTCAGCGTCGCGCTCCTGCTGCGGGTACTGGGGGTGGACGACCGGACGATCATCGAGGACTACCTGCTCACCGAGGCTAACTTCATCATCTTCCGCGACCAGCTTCCACCGGAGGCGCTCGCGCACCTTGGCAACATCCCGGACGAACTGCTTCGTGTCGATGCAGATGTACTCCTTGCGACGCTCGCCCTGATCGACGCCGGTTACGGATCGGCCGAGGAGTATCTCCGCGGCGCGGGCGTCAGTGCGGAGAGCATCCACCGTCTACGCGACCGCCTCCTGACCTGAAGCGAGGTCGATCTCCCGACGGTTACGGCGCCCTCGCCGTGGTAGCCTTGCCGCCATTGGGTCCGAACAATCGGTACTGAGTCGAAGACCCGGGTTGGCCCGCGGTTGGCCCGGGCACTGGCCCTCGTCGGCTGGCGGGACTGGACAGGCAGCGCCCTCGGAGAGTGCACGTGACGGCGAGTCTCCCACCCAGTCCGCGCCTCGAACCGGCAACCGGCCCTGGCCCCGCGCCGCGGACCGGAGGCTTGCGCATCCCCGTGCTCGCCATTGCCAACCAGAAGGGTGGAGTGGGCAAGACGACGACCAGCGTTGCGCTGGCGGTGACGCTCGCGGCGCAGGGTCTTCGCGTCCTGCTCATTGATCTCGACCCGCAGGGAAATGCGTCGTCGTCGCTGGGGACCGACAAGTCCAGCCTGGTGCGAACGACCTACGACCTGATGATCGGCCGGGCCCGGGCGATCGAGGTCGCCCGCCCAACGGGCCGGGAGCGGCTCGACATCGTCGCGACCAGTTCCAGCCTTGCCGCCGCCGAGATCGAGCTTGTCGACATCCCGGACCGCGAGCGTCAGTTGAAACGGGCGCTGGCTGGGGTCGAGGAGCGCTACGACCTGGTACTGATCGATTGCCCGCCGTCCCTTGGCCTCCTGACGGTCAACGCCTTTACCGCCGCTCACTCGGTCGTCGTCCCGATCCAGTGCGAGTTCCTGCCCCTGGAAGGGCTTACCCAGCTCCAGCGCACGATCGGCCAGGTCCGGCAGCACCTCAACCCCGACCTGGCGATCACGGGGGTCCTGATGACGATGTATGACGCTCGGACCCGACTCTCGGCGCAGGTCGTCGAGGAGGTCCGGCGGTTCTACCCCAGGGAGCTCTTCACGACCATCATCCCGCGCTCGATCCGGATGGCGGAGGCGCCAAGCTACGGCCTCTCGATCGGCGAGTACGACCCGAAGTCCAATGGTGCCGTTGCCTACCAGCGCCTGGCCAGTGAGCTCAGCCAGCGGCTTGGGCTGACCGTTGGGTCGTAGTGGCCGCTTGCACCCGCTTGGTATCATGTCAGGATCAATCCAACTCCGATGAGGGCTGCGGCGCCCTCCTACGGGTGGCGCCGCGCAGCCACCCGAAGCGGCGGGAAGCCCGGCTCCCGCTGAATCTGCATCGGGTGGCTCCCACCACCGACTACGGAGGCGCGGCATGACCACGACCCAGACGCGACCCGACCACCACGACGTCCTCGACCACCAGGAGGCGCCGGCGAACGGCCGTCACGACTCAGCCGCCGACGCATTCGCCGGCCGCGATCAGGCGATGCGGAGCGACAAGTTCTCGGGGCTCGGCCTTACCTTCGACGACGTACTCCTGCTGCCACGCCACGCGGACATCATCCCCCAGGAGGTCGAGACGCGAACCCGGCTGGTAGCCGACATTGACCTTCAGATCCCGATCATCTCGGCCGCGATGGATACCGTGACGGAAGCCCGGATGGCGATCGCGCTGGCCCGCGAGGGGGGCCTGGGGATCATCCACCGTAACCTTGGCCTGGAGGACCAGGTCGCCGAGGTCGACAAGGTCAAGCGGAGCGAGTCGGGGATGATCGTCGAGCCCGTCACGCTGGGTCCGGATCAACCTGTCAGCGACGCGCTCGCCGTCATGGAGCGCTACCACATCTCCGGCGTCCCAATCACCGAGGGAGATGGACGGCTGGTCGGCATCCTGACCAACCGGGACCTCCGTTTCATCCAGAACATCGACGGGCCGATCAGTGAGGTCATGACCAGCGAGAATCTCGTGACGGCCAGGACGGGCACGACGCTCGAGCAGGCCAGCGACATCCTCCACCGGCACAAGGTGGAGAAGCTGCTGATCGTCGACGAGACCGGCCATCTCACGGGGCTGATCACCGTCAAGGACATCCAGAAGAAGATCGAGTTCCCCAAGGCGACCAAGGACGGCCGGGGCCGTCTCCGCGTTGGCGCCGCGATCGGTCTCGGAGCCGACGGCGAGGAGCGGGCGGCGGCGCTGGTTCGAGCCGGCGTCGACGTCATCGTGGTCGACATCGCTCACGGCGACTCCATGGGCGTCGTCGATCAGGTGCGGCTGCTTCGACGGCGCCTGAGCGTACCGATCATCGCCGGCAACGTCGCGACCGGTGACGGCGCCCGGACGCTGATCGATGCCGGCGCCGACGCGATCAAGGTCGGCGTCGGACCGGGCAGCATCTGCACGACCCGGATCGTCGCCGGGACCGGCGTCCCGCAGGTCACGGCCATTCACAGCGCGGCCGAGGTGGCCCAGCGACTCGGGATTCCGGTCATCGCCGATGGCGGCATCCAGTACTCCGGCGACATCGCCAAGGCCATCGCCGCCGGCGCGGACGTGGTCATGCTCGGCTCGCTGCTCGCGGGGGTCGACGAGAGCCCGGGCGAGGTCGTCCTGTTCCAGGGCGAGCGCTACAAGGAGTACCGGGCGATGGGCTCGCTCGGCGCCATGCGGGGCCGTTCGTTCTCCAAGGACCGCTACGGGCAGCAGACGGTGACGTCGGTTCAGAAGCTCGTGCCCGAGGGGATCGAGGGCCGCGTCGCTTACAAGGGCCCGATCTCGAACATGATCTACCAGCTGATGGGCGGGCTGCGGGCGGCGATGTTCTACGTCGGTGCGCGCGACATCGCGGCGCTGAAGAACGACACTCAGTTCGTCCAGATCACGTCGGCCGGACTGCGGGAGAGCCACCCGCACGACATCGTCATCACCAAGGAATCGCCGAACTATCGGTCGGGCAGCATGTAGTCGCGGCCAGTTCAATCAGGTTCGTCACACGACCCGCTGTCGGGACCAGCGGGTCGCTTCGCGTCCGGGTGCGCTGTCTCGCCTCCTGGCGACGCCGCTCAGGGTGGTCACGGAAACGCTGCTTGCGCCTTGCGGGAGCTATGGTAGCCTGCTTGGATGTCCGCGCGACCGCCTTGATCCTGCCCTCGTCGGTTCATGGCGGCGTCCCGCGTCCCCGTCTGGCAAAGGAGCCATGAGTGGCAACCATTCCGTCCACCGATCCCCGACCGATCCAGGCAAACTTCCCGACCCCTTGGCAGTCGGACGATCCGCCCAGCGTCCGGATCCGGGACGTCAAGGTGATCCTGACGGCGCCCGATGGCATCCGGCTCGTCATCGTCAAGATCGAGACATCCGAGCCGGGGCTCTACGGTCTTGGCTGCGCGACCTTCACGCAGCGACCACTCGTCGTGAAGACCGCCGTCGAGGAGTACCTGCGCCCCTTTCTGATCGGTCGCGATGTCGACGACATCGAGGATATCTGGCAGACGTCCTTCGTCAGCTCCTATTGGCGCAGCGGGCCGGTCCTTCACAACGCGATGTCCGGCGTCGATCAGGCGCTCTGGGACATCAAGGGCAAGCGGGCCGGCATGCCGGTCTATCAGCTCCTAGGTGGCAAAGTCCGCAAGGCAGCGCCCTGCTACGCCCACGCCAGCGGAACCAGCTTCGAGCAGGTCGCCGAGAGCGCCCGGCTGCTCATGGAGCAGGGTTTTCGCCACGTCCGGGCCCAGGTCGCCATCGAAGGGATGTCGACCTACGGCGTGGCCGTGCCCAGGGACGGATCACCCCGTTCCGCCTACCATCTCCGCCCCGAGCAGCCGCCGTGGGAACCGACGGTCTACTGCCGGACGGTGCCTCGTCTGTTCGATCATCTCCGCTCCGAGCTTGGCGACGAGGTGGAGTTGCTTCACGACATCCATGAGCGCGTCCCGCCGATCCAGGCGATCGGGCTGGCGAAGGAGCTGGAGCGCTTCAACCTGTTCTTCCTCGAGGACCCGTTCTCGCCCGAGAACAACGGCTACTTCCCGCTACTCCGGCAGCAGACGGCCATCCCGATCGCCATGGGTGAGCTGTATGTCAACCAGGCTGAGTACGTCGACCTGATCAAAGACCGGCTGATCGACTTCATTCGGGTCCACATCTCCGACATTGGCGGCCTGACGCCCGCCCGCAAGCTGGCGGCTTTCTGCGAGTACTTCGGCGTCCGGACCGCCTGGCACGGTCCAGGCGACGTCTCGCCGGTCGGTCACAGCGCGAATCTCCAACTGGATCTGGCCACTCCAAACTTCGGCATCCAGGAACTCGCCATCTTCGGCGAGCGGACTCGGGAAGTCTTTCCAGGTTGTCCCGAGGTGCGCGACGGAATGCTCTGGTCCAATGAGCAGCCAGGACTCGGCATCGACCTGGACGAGGATCTTGCCGCCCGGTTCCCGTTCCCCGGGCATGTGTTGAACGGCGCCTGGCCGCCGGTTCGACGGCTGGACGGAACCGTCATCACGCCGTGAGCCTCCGACGTCGCTCCCTTCGTCGGCCCGCCCGGTCCAGGAGTCTCATCGATGTTGCTGGCCGAGTTCCTCCCTCCCCGACCGTCGCCGCTCTGGACGATGGCCGCTCAACTTGGTGTGACCCACGCGGTATCCTCAGTCCCCGGTCACCGGCATGATGACCCGGCGGCAAGGCCGACCCTCGATGCGCTGCGCGAGCAGAAGCAGCGGTTCGCCGACCACGGGATCGACCTGACGGTGCTGGAGACGGCTTTCCCAATGCTGCGGGACACCAAGATCGCCAAGGCGGGCGACACGGCCGACCGGGAGATCGAGGACGCTCAGCAGCTCGTGCGGGACATGGGCGCGGCGGGGATCACCGTCGCCTGCTGGAACTGGATGGCGGTCTTCAACTGGACGCGGACCGTTCTGGACCAGGAGACGCGGGGCGGCGCGAGGGTAACGGCTTACAACCATGCGGTCATGGCGAGGGAACCGCCGGCCGTCGACACACCAGTTTCCGAGGCACAGCTCTGGGAGGGGATGCACCGGTTCCTGGAGGCGATCGTGCCCGTCGCCGAAGCGGCCGGGGTGACGCTGGCGCTTCACCCGGACGACCCGCCGATCTCGCCGATCAAAGGTGTTAGCCGGATCCTGACCTCGCCGGAGGCACTCCAGCGCGTCCTGGACATGGCTCAAAGCCCGGCCAACCAGCTGACCTTCTGTCAGGGAACAGTTGCGACGATGGGAGCCGACGTCCCGGCCGAGATTCGCCGGTTCGGCGGCCAGGGAAAGATCGGCTTCGTCCATTTCCGGGACGTTCGTGGCACGTCGGACGACTTCGCCGAGACCTTCCACGACGACGGGCAGACCGACATGGCGGCCGCGATGGACGCGTACTACGAAGTCGGGTTCGACGGTCCCCTGCGCCCCGACCATGTTCCGACCATGGCGGGCGAGACCCTTCGGGAGCCGGGCTACGACATGATGGGCCGCCTCTACGCGATCGGCTATGTCCGTGGTCTCCAGGAGGCCACGGCCAGGTCCCACGGGCGCACACGATGAAGGTGCTGGTCACTGGCGGGGCGGGACGTGTCGGCCAGTTCACCGTCGTCGAACTTCTCGGCAGCGGCCACGACGTTGTCCTGTCGGACCAGCGGTCACCGGTTGCCCTGCCCGAGATCGACGCGGACGTTCTAGGCCAGGCGACGTTCCGGAGGGCCGATCTAACCGACGCCGGCGAGACCGTCTGGGCGATGCGCGGCGCCGATGCCGTCATCCATCTCGGGGCCATCCCGTCTCCACGGGCGATTCCCGACGCGACCGTCTTCCGAATCAACGTGATGGGGACGTTCAACGTGCTGCTGGCGGCCGAGACACTGGGTGTTCACAAGGCGGCGATTGCCAGCAGTATTTCAGCCTACGGCACTGCCTGGTCGGATGAGCCGTCCTTCTTCGCCTATGCCCCAGTCGACGAGGCCCACCCGTTGCGCAACGCCGACCCCTACGGGCTGTCAAAGGAGGTCAACGAGTCGACGGCCCGGATGTTCCACTACCGCTCCGGCATGCAGATCGTGTCGCTGCGTTACAGCTACGTCGGCACGCCGGGCGAGATCAGGAAGCGCAGGGACACGTACGATCGCGACCATGGGGACAACGCCAAAACGCTCTGGGCCTACGTCGACGTCCGCGACGTCGCCCGGGCCAACCGGCTGGCGATCGAAGCGGATGGTGTCGGCTGCGTGCCACTCCTGATCACGGCCGCGGATGTGCTGGCTGACCGTCCGACCCAGGAACTGCTTCGGAGTCATATCCCGGGTTTGGAGATCCGCCGGCCGATCCCCGGCGTCGCCACTGCCTTCGACATCTCGGCCGCCCAGCGAACAATTGGTTGGGCGCCGACCCATTCCTGGCGAGACGAGGCCGATTAGCCGCCGTCCGCCGGCGGTTGCTGGCTCACCAGTTCGTCTTCTGCCCGTCCCGCCGGTACCAGTGCGGGGCGTTCCACATCGCGAACGGGTGCTCGGCGGCGGCCTCCTCGTTGAACTCGACGCCCAGTCCCGGACCCTTCGGCAGAGGAAAGACCGTCCCCTCCAGCTCCATCAGTCTCGGGAACAGATCGCGCGGGTAGGTGTCCTGCAGCCGGTGCTGGAACTCCAGTTGCGCGAAGTTGCTCGTCGCGATTCCGAAGTGGACCGACGCCGCCGTCGTGACCGGACCGAGCGGGTTATGTGGCATGACGTCGATGTACTTCGCCTCGCACCAGCCGGCCACCTTGCGGGCCTCGGACAACCCGCCGACGTTCGACACGTCGATTCGAGCGAAGTTGAGGATGCCCTCCTCGATGAACGGCACGAAGGCCCATTTGCTCGCGAACTCCTCCCCAATCGCGAACGGGACCGGGGTCATCGTCCGCAGTTGCTGATAGGCTCGTGAGCTCTCGGCCCGGATCGGCTCCTCGATGAAGTAGAGCCCGACGTCGGCAACCATCTGGAGGAAGACGGCCGCCTCAGCAACCTGGAGGCGATGGTGGAAGTCGATCGAGAGCTGGATCGCCGGGCCGACCGCCCTTCGCACTTCGCGGATCCAGTGCGCGGCGAGGCTCAGCGATTCCATTGGCTCGAACATCGCGCCCGGCCCCCCGGCCCAGTCGGCGGCGGCCATACCGGGACCGAAGCGCAGATGGGTCCAGCCAGCCGCGACCAGTTCCCGCGCACCCTCCACCGCGGCCTCGGAGACGAGCGCCGGACCGGTCGCGAACAGCGGACAGTGATCCCGAACGGCGCCGCCGAGCAACTCGTAGACCGGAACGTCCAGCCACCGCGCCTTGATGTCGTACAACGCGATGTCGATCGCGGAGATCGCGGCGGAGGCGATGTTGCCGCCCTCGAAGTAGTTGCCGCGGTAGAGGTACTGCCAGATGTGCTCGATCCGGCGCGGGTCCTGCCCGATCAATTCCTGCTCGAAGTGACGGATCATGCCCTCCATCGCCAGCTCGCGGCCGGAGATGCCGCCCTCGCCCAGCCCGGAGATGCCCTCGTCGGTCTCCACTTTGACGATGAAGAGGTTGCGATGACCCGAGAAGACGGGGAACGCCTTGACCGCGGTGATCTTCACAGTTCCTCGCCCTGGAGCGCTCCGCCCGAAACCCGGCGGGCCGCGCGGCTCCTGTCGCTTCGTCGGTGTCAGCCTTGATACCGACGACAGCCTATCGCGGAGCGCCGCAAAGCGGAACCGGTCAATTCAGGCTGGGCGCCCGGCGACCGCTGAGCCTATCCATGAGGGTCCGCTTGGGCGGCTTCAGCGCATCCGTCAGACGCCGGACGGTCTCAGGCTCCATCCGCCGTGCGTCCGCCAGAACGATCCGAGCTCCGGGTGGGTTGTATCTCGGCATGTCGGGCGTGACGGCATCGACGGCCTCGATCAGGCCCATGCCCCGGTCCGTGGCATAGGTCGCGATCTCCAAGAGGAGGCCGTAAACGGCGACGGCCTCGAAGCCGGACTCATGGAGCCGAAGGACGAAGCGAACATCGCGCTCCACGAGCAGATCACGGAAGCGCGGCACGAGTCCGGGCGGCATGTACGCACCCCCCATCATCGAGCTGGAGTTGTCGAGCCGGATTGGCATGGCCCTCGCCGCCGCGATCGGGATCCCGAGCTCGGCGAAGAGTCGAGATGGGGGACGGAGGAGCATCCCCACGCCGCGGTCGATCGACGCCTCGAGCGCCGACAGGGACACGCCCTCGTGGACGAAGGACGGTTGAGCGGCCGCCAGGATTCGAGCGAACGCCAGCGAGATGGCGTTGGCTCCCTGCTCCCGCCCTTCGACGGCCACGGCGAGTGAACGCTCAGCCGCGTCGAGTTGCTCGCGGAGCCAGAGCGTTCCGTCCAGACCGGGAAGTCCGATCGAGCCGCCGGGTATCGCCAGCACCTCGCCGAAGCGTTGAGCTACGACTGGGTCAATGGGATGGATCGATGCCAGTTGCACGGCACGGAGCTCCTGGATGTCTCGTCGTTGGCCGCAACCCGCCGGGTTCTCGGCATGGTAACGTGTTGCCGATCGACGGCGGCGACAGGTGACGACGAGGCAGGGGAAGACGGCGAGGTGACGCATTGGCTCGAGGCGGTCCGACGCGCTCTCGCATCGCTGGGAACCGCGCAGGCGGGGGGGCGAGCTCTGATCCTTGGGGACCCGAGCCACCGCGCCTCGGACCTTGTTCAGGTCGCGGGAATGGACGTCGTTCGGGTCGAGGCCCGGCACGCGGAATCCGCACATCAGTCTGACGATGAGGCCAGGGATGCCACCGTCCAGGCAACGTCTGACACGCTGCCACATCCCGAAGGAGCGTTCGACCTCGTCGTGATCGACGCCATGCTGGAGTTCTATCACGACGACCGAAAGCTGGTCGACGAGCTCGCCCGGGTATCGCGAGTCGGTGGTCAGCTCGTCGCGAGGCTGCCCCGTCGGGGTCGACTGGCGGCGCTCGACGCACTCAACCTCTACCGGTACGTCAGCGAGCTGACTGGCCGGAGCGACATCCTGCCCGAAGCGGAGCCAATCGGCTGGCGGCGTCATTATGAGGAGTCCGACCTCACAGCGGTGTTTGCCACGTCGGGCCTGGTCATGACGAACATCGAGCGTGGGGGGTATGGGCTCGGCGAGGCCGCTTATCTGCCGGGATTGATAGCCACCCGAGCGATCGCTGATCGTCCTTGGGCCGCCCAGCGCCTCCGCGACTGGTACGACCGCTTTGGCGATCTGGACGAGCGGCTTCCGGGGCCGGCGACATTCGTCGTCACGGCCGTCAAGAGCGCCAGTTCCGACCCGGTCGAACCGGCCGGGGCAGCTAAGGAACCAGAGCGCGGGCCCGTCACTTCTCCTTTTGCAATAGTTAGACGGTCTAAGTGATATGCTGTGCTTCCTGCTCTCCGGCGACGGCTGGCAGTGCTTCCTGGTCGGCCAATTGTCGGAGCATCCGCGGCCGGTCCGTTTCGCTATGGGTGACAGGGCGCGATCGGACGGAGTAAGGGGCTGGCGTCGACGGAGACGCGGTCTGGACGCCGCACCGGGAGCGGGGCCCTGGCCAGATGAGAACTCGACAGGATCGGCGCCAGGTACCGGTCGTGACGAGTCGAGGAGCAATGACAATGATTGACGCAACGACGCGGCACCGGAACGCGAGCCCTCAGCGTCTGAATCGTCGGAGACTGTTCGGCGCGGCCGGCGCGGCCGGCGCGGCCGGCGCCGGCTTGGCGATCAGCCTGAGGTTCGATGGTCGGGCAGCGGCCCAGAGCACCCCGGTTTCGGACCTGGCGGCGAGCCTGGCCGAGTGGGGCTTCAACGCCACCGAAACCAACCCTCTGGCCTTCGCCCGGCTGCAGGCGTTCCAGGCGGCGTACCCAGGCGTCACGATCGAGATCTCCCCGGAGTCGGACGTTCAACGGATCCTGACCGCGGCGGTCTCGGACACGCTACCTGACCTGCTCTGGTTGGGTCGTGACATCGTCAACTCCTACGTCAGCCGGGGGCAGGTCCTCCGACCGATCGACGATCTCGTCGCACGTGACGGCTACGACCTAAGCCGGTTCTACCCGGCGGCCATCCAGGAAGCCAGCTCCGGCGGCCAGCTCTATGGCATTCCCGGCGGTATGGACGTCGTGGTGCTATGGGCCAACACCGACGCGCTGGCCGAAGCCGGCATCACGGACCCGTCGCAGCTCAGCTCGTCCGACTGGGATCAGCTCACCTCGGTCGGGACACAGCTGACGCGCAAGACCGGCGACGCCATCGACCGCTGGGGCTTCGACTCCAAGATCCAGGACGGGCAGTTCTACACCTGGGCACTCGCCAACGGCGCGAAGCTGCTCGGGGGCGACGACGGCCTCCAGCCGAACTTCAACTCGGCGGAGGTCGCCGACCTCATCACAAAGGCCAAGGCGTCCTACGACAACCAGGGTGGGTTCCAGAACTACGAGGCGTTCCGCTCCAGCTGGCAGAACGACGAGCAGTTCGCCCGGGGTCAAGTGGCGATCACGGCCTACCAGAACTGGCTTGGCAACATCAACGCTGTCACGACGCCAAACCTCAACTTCACGGTTCAGCCGATCCACCCGTCCAATGATCCGACTGGCATCGCCGCCGTCTCCGGTGGTAATTCGTGGTGCATCACGGCGGGCAGCAAGAACGTCGACGCGGCCTGGGAGTTCATCAAGTTCATGCACTCTGACGAGACGTGGATGATCGGAGCCCGGGCCGTGCGGGCGGCCCGAGATGCGGCGGGTGCGCCATACCTTCCGTCGCTGACGGGTGTGCCGGCGGTCGACCAGCGCCAGATCGACGAGCTCTACACGCCAATCGCTCCGCAGTTCGACGACGCGGTGCAGCTCTTCCCGCAGGTGCTCGCCGCCTCGACGACCAGAGCCCTCTCGCCCTCGCCATACGCTCAGCAACTCGATCAGATCATCTTCCAGACCGGTGTCCTGCCAGCCCTCAGGGGTGAGAAGCCGGTGCAGGACGCCCTCGACGCCGCCCAGTCCGAGGCCGAGAACGCGGTCTCCGGGTTCTAATCGCAGCGCCTGTTCAACATGTGGACCTCATAGGACGCGAGCGGTCGTCGCCGCTCGCGTCCTTCCCACTCCCGCTGCCGCGGGCAACTCGATCGCCGGAGGATCAACCATGGTGTCGCTCCCCATTCGCCGGCCCGACCCTTCGGTCAGGCCTCCTGGGGCTGGGCGCAGCCGGGCCGCGCGCGAGGAGAGCCGGGCCGGCTGGATCGCCATCAGCCCGTGGCTCGTCGGCTTCCTGATCTTCACGCTCTTTCCGGTCGGGGCATCCGTCTACTTCAGTTTCACCAGCTACGATGTCCTATCCTCACCTAAGTGGATCGGGACCAGGAACTACCAGAACCTCATCACCGACGACCCGATCTTCTGGAAGTCAGTTCGCAACACGTTCATCTACGCCCTGATCTACGTTCCCCTTCATCTCGTCCTGGCGTTCAGCATCGCTTTGCTGCTGCACCAGGTGACACGGTGGCAAAGCGCCTTCCGGACCCTCATGTATCTGCCGGCGATGACGCCGGCCGTCGCGACATCGTACGTCTGGCTCTCGATCCTCAACCCCAACGATGGCTGGTTGAACCGCGGGCTGCGGGCCTTGCACCTGCCGGCGCCGCTCTGGACGGTCGACCCGTTCTGGACAAAGCCGACCATCGTGCTGACCGGGCTCTGGGTGCTGGGCGGAGCCATGGTGATCTTTCTTGCCGCGTTGCAGAGCGTTCCCCGCGACCTCTACGAGGCGGCCAAGCTGGACGGCGCCAACGCCTGGCAGCGGATGTGGAGCGTGACCGTCCCGATGGTCTCGGGCGTCATCCTCTTCAACCTGACGATCAGCACCATTGCCTCGCTCGGCGTCTTCACTCAGGGTTATGTCATCTTCGACAGCCGGGGCGGTCCCGAGAACAGCGCCCTGTTCATCATGATGTATCTCTATCGGCAGGGCTTCGAGAACTTCCGCATGGGCTACGCCTCAGCGGTCGCGCTGGTCCTGTTCCTGATCATCGTCGCGATTACGCTCGTTCAGTTCCGGCTCTCGCAGCGGTTCGTCTACTACGACAACGAGTGACCCACGGCACGTCCGCCCCGATCGGGCGGATCAGCCCTCCCGATCCGAGCACTCTTCGAGGAGTCGACGATGGCCGTCAATCAGAGCACCACTATCGACCAGTTTCCGAGCAGCATCCGGCGCGACATCGCCACCGATGTAACAGCACCGGAGCCCTCTCGCCGGCGGTCCGCACCGATCAACGCGCTGCTGTACCTCCTACTCGTTCTGCTCTCGCTCGTCTTCATCTCGCCGTTCGTCTGGCTGGTCCTCTCGTCGCTCAAACCATCGAACGAGATCTTCTCCCCCGGCCTGTTGCCATCGACCGTCACCTGGGACAACTACGCCCACGTCTTCCAGTACGCTCCGGTCGGCCGATGGCTCCTCAACACCCTCCTGATCTCGACCCTCTCGGTGGTGCTCGTCATCTTCTCGAGTCTGGTGGTCGCCTATGGGTTCGCCCGGCTACGGTTCCGGGGGCGGGGCGTCCTCTTTGGTGTCCTGCTCGCTTCGTACATGCTGCCCGGGGCGGTGACGTTGATCCCGACGTTCCTGATCTGGAACAAACTCGGGCTGGTCGGGACCTTCTTTCCGCTGTTCCTCGGCAATCTCTTCGGCTCGTCGTTCTACGTCTTCATGCTGCGCCAGTTCTTCAAGAACATCCCGCAGGACCTGATGGACGCCGCCCGGCTCGATGGTGCCGGCTACTTCCGGATCCTGTTCGGCGTCCTGCTGCCACTGCTCAAGCCAGCCCTCGTCGCGATCGGCGTCTTCGAGTTCCAGGCGAAGTGGGACGACTTCCTCGTCCCACTCATCTACCTCAACAAGCGAAACGACTTCACGCTGAGTCTCGGTCTGGCCTCGTTCAAGGCCGACTACGACATGGACTGGGGGTTGCTGATGGCGGCGTCGGTGATGATGACCATCCCGATGATCGTCCTCTTCTTCGCCGCCCAGAAGCTGTTCATCCAGGGGCTCTCGGCCAGCAGCGGCATCAAGGGCTAGTGGCCGGAGGTGGCGAAGCGTTGCGCCACCGGATCACCGAGAAGTTCAGCGTCGAGGCAATCACGGCCGCGCGCAATGACCAGAGCGAGGGCACGGCCCGGAACTCATAGCCACGCTCGAGCAGCGCCTTGGGAACGTCTTCGACCTTCTCGCGGCCAAGCGGCACGACCGTCACATCGGCGACGTAGTACCCCGCCGTCTGGTCGACAAGTGCGAAGCGATCCGGTGGCAGGTCGTAGACCCAGATTTCCGGCCGCTGAACCCGTGACCACCAGGCCGACTCGACCGCAACGACTCGCCCCCCTGGGTCGCCGAAGAGGAACCGGCGAACATCTTCGCCGGCCGTCTGAGGCCCGGCCCGGAAGCAGACCCGCGGGCAGTCGCGCGGTAACAGCTGGTTCCCCAGGTGGTCCTCATCGATGGCCCAGACTGCTTCTCGGGCATCGGGATCGGTCGGCGCGACCCGCGGGCTGAACGACTCGATGTCGCCGCGCTCGCTAACGTGGAACAATCTCATTGGGTCTTCGTCCCTTTCCCGACCTCCTCGCCAGTGCCAGCCAATCCTGTTGACACAGTTCGGAACGATTGGTACATTCATGGTCCACAACTGAATATGCTGCCTTATCAAGAGAGGTGGAGGGATACGGCCCTGTGAAGCCCGGCAGCCTGCGACGTTCGCACATCACCATGTGCGCGCGCAAGGTGCCAATTCCGGCAGAGTGATCTGCGAGATAAGGGAATAGCGTTGCGACGCATCTCCCCTTGCTCCGGCAAGGGGTTTTTTGCGTCGTGGCAGCCTCCCGAAAGGCATGTGGCAATGTGCTCCCGCCGACCCCGAGGGGCCCGGTGAGAGCGAGTCGGAGAGGATGCCCTATCGTGGTCGGTTCACGCGCCCCTACCCCACCCGTTCCCGAAACCACCTGGTCTCCGCCAGCTCGCCGCCACCTCGCGGTCGTGGGCGAGCGTCACCGCGAGGCTGTCGCGGAGACTGATGGGGACTTGCGACTGTTCGAGACCGGGCGGTTCGACTTCGAACTGGGCGGGACCTTGCCGTCGGTCACGCTGGCCTATCGCTCGTGGGGTCAGCTCAATGCCGCCGGCGATAACGCGGTCATCGTCCTCCACGCTCTGACGGGCGACTCGCTGGCCGCTGGGCCAGGGGGCTGGTGGACGCCACTGATCGGTGCCGGCGCGCCCATCGACACGCGCGAGAAGTTCGTCGTCTGCGTCAACGTCGTCGGCGGCTGCTCGGGGAGTACCGGACCGGCCAGTACCGATCCGCTCACCCGTCGCCCGTACGCGATGCGCTTTCCGCTGGTCAGTATCGGCGACATGGTCACCGCTCAGCGGCGCCTGCTCGAGTCGCTCGGCGTCACCCGGCTGGTGGCCGTCGGCGGCTCGATCGGAGGACTCCAGGCCCTTGAATGGGCAACGCGGCACCCGGACATGGTGGTGGCCGCGATCCCGATCGCGAGCACGGGCGCACTTGGTCCAATGGGGATCGCCGTCCACGGCGAGCTCGGCCGACGGGCGATCATGGCCGACCCGGACTGGCGGGGCGGCGAATACCAGAGTGAAGGCACCGTCCCGGCGGCCGGCCTCGCAACCGCCCGCATGGCGGCGATGACGACCTACCACTCGCGGGAGAGCCTGGCGCTTCGATTCGGCCGCAGCCAGGCGACGCGCCCCGACACTTATCCGGCCTTTGGGCCGACGTTCGACATCGAGGGCTACCTCCACCACCACGGGGACAAGCTCGTCCGGCGCTTCGACGCCAACAGCTACCTGTACCTGACACGGGCGATGGATCTCTATGACGTTGGGCGGGACGGCGGCGAGGCGTACTGGCTCGACCGGATCACGGCACCGACCCTACTGGTCGGCATCCGGACCGACTGGCTGTTCCCACCCGACGAGATCGAGGCCCTCGCCGACCGGATGGCGAGCGCGGGCATCGACACCACCTACGCCGAGATCGACTCCCCGCACGGGCACGACGCCTTCCTCAAGGAGTGGGACCAGCTGGACGCGATCCTGACGCCGTTCCTGCGTGGGGTCCAGGCCTGACCACGCGACTGTCCTCCTTGATCTTCCCCGCCGTTCGATCTCTTCCCAACCCATGAAAGGTTGACCCAATGACTGATGAGACCAAGACCCAGGGATTCGAGACCCTCGCCCTGCACGCCGGACAGACGCTCGATCCCGCGTCCCGCTCCCGGGCGGTCCCGATCTACCAGACGACCAGCTACCTGTTCGAAGACTCGCAGGACGCCAGCGACCTGTTCGCGCTGCAAAAGTTCGGCAACATCTACACGCGGTTGATGAACCCGACCACCGACGTGTTGGAGAAGCGGATCGCGGCGCTGGAGGGCGGCGTGGCGGCGCTTGCCTTCGCCTCCGGCCAGGCCGCTGAGACGGCAGCGATCCAGAACATTGCTGGGGCCGGCGACGAGATCGTCTCGACGACCAGCCTGTACGGCGGAACGTACAATCTGTTCGCCTACACGCTGAAGAAGCAGGGCATCACCGTCCGGTTCGTCGAACCGAACGCCGAAGCGATCGCCGCCGCGATCACCGACCGGACCAAGGCGGTCTACAGCGAGACGGTTGGCAATCCCAACCTCGTCACGCTCGACATCGCGGCCGTCGCGCGGGTCGCGCACGCCGCCGGCGTCCCCTTAATCCTCGACAACACGCTGCCCAGCCCGTACCTCGTCAACCCGATCGCACATGGCGCCGACATCGTGATCCACTCCCTGACGAAGTTCATCGCCGGCCACGGCACCTCGTTGGGTGGCGTCATCGTCGATGGCGGGAAGTTCGACTGGGCAGCCTCCGGTCGCTTCCCCGAGTTCACGGAGCCGGACCAGAGCTACCACGGGCTGGTCTTCAACGAGGCCTTCGGCAACCTCGCCTTCATCATCAAGGCCCGGGTTCAGGGGCTGCGCGACACCGGTGCCGCGATCAGCCCGTTCAACTCGTTCCTGATCCTGCAGGGCGTCGAGACGCTCCCCCTGCGGATGGAGCGGCACAGCCAGAACGCGCTGCAGATCGCCCGCTTCCTTGGCGAGCACCCCAAGGTCACCTGGGTGAACTACCCAGGACTTGCCGGTCACCCGGCCTACGAGACGGCGACCAGGTACCACCGGAACGGCCTGTTCGGCGCTATCCTCGGTTTCGGCGTCAAGGGTGGTCGGGAGGCCGGGCAGAAGCTCGTGGACAGCGTCGAAGTCTTCTCCCATCTGGCCAACGTCGGCGATGCCAAGTCGCTCATCATCCACCCGGCGACGACGACCCACAGCCAGCTGGACGAGAACGCCCTCCAGGCGACCGGCGTGTCGCCGGACTACATCCGCCTCTCGGTTGGTCTCGAGACGATTGGCGACCTGATCGGCGACCTGGAGCAGGCGCTCGACCGGGTCTGACGCATCCCCTGCCGAACCACGTCCGACTTCACGCCGCGAGAGCCGCCACCCATCGTCGGGCGGCGGCTCTCGTTGCGTCAGGTCGAGACCGTCGCCACCGCACTCACCCGGCGCTCCCGCGGGAGCAGCCGACGAACGACGGGAACCAGTCGACGCCGCAGGATTGGCGGCGATGACATCACGATGTCGATGGAATCCAGCTCCTGCCAGGCGGCGAACGCGACCAGCGCCCGACCGATCCCATCGAGGAGATCGGTCGTGACCTCCACCCCAGGTTCCAGGTGGATCGCGCGCACCTCCAGCCGGCCTTCCTGCCGGTGCGCCTTGGGATCCAACCGACCGACGATCTGGCCCTCATGCAGGATCGGAAGGCTGAAGTAGCCGTAGCGGCGCTTTGCTTCGGGGGTGTAGCACTCGATCCGGTAGTCGAAGTCGAACAGCGCCAGCGCCCGTGCCCGGTGCCAGACGACCGGGTCGAAGGGCGAGAGCAGCACCGTGCCGGCCGGCCGGTGGAGCCCGGTCCGGATCTCGTCCAGCAGCGCCGGCGTCTCGGCCGTCATGTAGCCGGGGCCAATGCCCTCGATCTCGACCGGCCGCAGCTCGCCGCCCGCAACCAGCCGCGCGACTGCCGCTTTCGTCTCGGCCTGTGAGCGCCGGAAGTAATCGGCGATCCAAGGAACGGTCGCGACACCGAGGGCGCGAGCGGCGACGCGGACGTGCTGATCGGCGACCGCGTCGTCGTCCGGCAGCGTGACCCCGTCGAGCTCCGGGAACTGGTCCTCGAAGCGGCGATAGATGCGGTGGAAGTTCTCGCGGCGGGAGACGGTCAACTCCCCGAGCATGAAGAGCATCTCCAGCGCCATCTTCTCCGGCTTCCAGTCCCACCAGCCCTGGCCACTGCCCGGCACCTCTCGGGCGAAGTCAGACGAGCGCACCTCCCCTACGGAAGCCGCCCGGGTCAGGACCGGATCGGCGATGGCGGCGTTGTCCCTCCGCCACGTCACGTAGCGGACGCGCCTCGGGTTCGGATCCCGCTGCAGCATCAGGACGCGGGAATACGGCAGGTGCTCGATCGGCAGGAACGACGCCTCGTGGGACCAGTACTCGAAGATTCGCCGCTGCTCGAGTGCCCGCATGAGCAGGTCTGGATCGAACGCGCCCAGCCGCGACCAGAGCACGATGTACGGGCTCCGCGCGACGACATGGATGGTGTCGATCTGCAACACACCCATCCGCTGGATGCAGGCGACTACGTCATCGAGCGTCATGTTGCCCGGGTGGACATGGCCGGGCATCGTCAGCCCCTGACGGGCGAGCAGCAGGGCAATGGCTTCGGAACGGGTCACGATCATCGAGTCGATTCTCCCGTAGTGGCGTTGCGTCAAGCGACCCGCCTTTCCTATAGGAAAGAACACTCTGGTATAATTATGCAGTTCTGGGCAGCAAGAACCCGCCCTCATTGCTGTCGCTCGAAGGGAAACGCCACTTGGAAATCGGCAACGTCAGGCTCGCCAGCATCGATACGGAGATGCGGCAGGGCTTCCTCGACTACGCGATGAGCGTCATCGTCTCACGGGCCCTCCCGGACGCCCGCGACGGCCTCAAGCCCGTCCAGCGTCGCGTCCTCTACGCCATGAGCGAGATGGGCATGCGCTCGACCGCGCGCTACCGCAAGAGTGCCGGTATCGTCGGCGAGGTGCTGAAGAATTACCACCCACACAGCGATACGGCGGCCTACGATACCCTCGTTCGAATGGCGCAGCCGTTCAACCTGCGCTACGTGCTGGTCGACGGGCAAGGCAATTTCGGTTCCGTCGATGGCGACGGCGCGGCGGCCATGCGCTACACCGAAGCGCGCTTGTCGCCAATCGCTGATGAGTTGCTCAACGACCTCGACAAGGACACTGTCGACTGGGATCCCAACTACGACAACTCGCTCATGCAGCCGCGGGTGCTGCCGTCCCGGCTTCCCAACCTCCTGCTCAACGGCAGCGTCGGGATCGCGGTCGGGATGGCGACCAACATCCCGCCCCACAATCTGGTCGAGATCTGCAACGCCGCAGCCTACATCATCGATCACCCGGACGCGACGGTCGATGAGCTGATGGAGATCGTCCAGGGCCCGGACTTCCCGACCGGCGGGACGATCCTTGGGCGAGAAGGCATCAAGGCGGCCTTCGCGACCGGGCGCGGCCGGATCGTGATCCGGGCCAAGGCGTTCATCGAGGAATCACCGCGCGGCAACCGCTTCCAGATCGTCGTGACCGAGCTTCCCTACCAGGTCAACAAGTCGTCCCTGCTGGAGCGGATGGCCGAACTGGTCCGTGAGGGCAAGCTGGACGGCATCAGCGACCTTCGCGACGAGTCCGACCGCAACGGGATGCGGGCGATCATCGAGCTCAAGCGCGATGCCCAGCCCAAGCGTGTCCTGAACAGCCTGTTCAAGCACACGGCGCTGCAGCAGTCGTTCGGCGTCAACATGGTCGCGCTGGTCGAGGACGGCAAGGTGCCGCGCGTCTTGTCCCTGCGCCGTGCCCTGCATGAGTACCTGGACCACCGCGAGATCGTCATTACCCGCCGAACGGCCCACGAGCTGGAACGGGCCCGTCGCCGAGCCCACATCCTCGAAGGGCTCCGGATCGCCTTGGACAATATCGACGAGGTCATCGCGACGATCCGGGCGTCCCAGTCCACCGAGAACGCCCGCAACAACCTGATGGAGCGGTTCTCGCTCAGTCAGGTCCAGGCCGACGCGATCCTCGACATGCGTCTGGCCCGCCTGGCCGCCCTCGAGCGACAGCGGATCGACGACGAGCTCAACGCCCTGCTCGCCGAGATCACCCGCCTCGAAGGGATTCTCGGCGACCGCAACCAGGTCCTCGACATCATCCGCGAAGACCTCAGGTTCCTGATCGGCAAGTACGGCGACGAGCGCCGGACCCGGATCCAGGACATCTCGGGCGACATCTCCGAAGACGATCTGATCCCCGAGCACGAAGTCATCGTTACGGTCACCAACCGTGGGTATGTCAAGCGGATCAACGACGAGTTCTACCGGACCCAGCACCGGGGCGGCCGCGGCGTGACCGGGCTGACGATGCGGGACGAGGACGCTCCGCAGCACATGCTGCACGCCAACACCCATGACTCGCTGCTCGTCTTCACCAACCGGGGCAGCGTCTATCAACTCAAGGTCCATGAGCTGCCGGACGCCGGCCGCACGGCCAAGGGCGTCCCGATCGTCAACCTGATCAGTCTCAAGCCGGACGAGACCGTGACGACCCTTATGAAGGTCAAGACCTTCGAGGATTCGGCCTACCTCTTCTTCACGACGCGGATGGGCCGCGTCAAGCGGACGGACCTCGACCAGTTCCGCTCCGTGCGGGCGTCCGGGCTGATCGCGATCTCGCTGGACGAGGGCGACGAACTGGCCTGGGTCCGAATGACGAGTGGCACCGACGAGATCATGCTCATTACCGAGGGTGGACAGTCGATCTGCTTCAGCGAGGAGGCCGAGGTCCGTCCGATGGGCCGGCCGGCGGCCGGGGTCGGCGGGATCCGTCTCAGCGTGGGTGATCGCGTCATCGCTTCCGAGGTCGTCCAGCCCGACCACGACGTGGTCCTGATCGCCGCGAAGGGCATGGGCAAGCGCACCCCGCTCTCCGACTTCCCGCGGCAGGGCCGCAACGGCAAGGGTGTCACGGCGATGCGGTTGACCGACAAGACCGGCAAGATCGTCGCGGCCGCGATGGGCAACGTCGACGACGACCTGATGCTGATGAGCACCAAGGGCAAGGCGATCCGGATGAAGGTCGAAGGCGTCCGGAAGATTGGGCGGGCGACCCAGGGCGTCCAGGTGATGAAGATCGGGGCGACCGAAGAGGTCGCGTCCATGACGATCATCGAGCCGCGCGACCCGCTCGAGGTGGCTCGCCTCCAGTCGACGCTCGAGTCGTCGGAAAACGGCGTCGGCGAGCCGGCCGCCCTGGTCAGCGGCGAGTAGCGCCACGCCAGGACCAGGTCAAGCTAACGCACCGGGGCCGGTCGTCCTTCGAAGGGCGGCCGGCCCCGCTCGGGTGGTGCCTGGACGCTGAGGCGCCGCCCCCGGGCTTACTGAAACCATATTCTCGAGGCGGCGTTGCTCGCGACGAAGAAGCCGACGATGCCGACGACCCAGCCCAGAGCGCCGGACATGCTTCGCTCCATCCAGACACCGAAGCGCTCCAGTTGGGCCCAAACCCGCCCCCCGACCGTGCCTGCGACGACGAGAAGAAGGATCGCCGGCACGATCATGACCAGACAGTAGCCGAACAGGATCGGGATGGTTGCCAACCGGGAGACATCACTGGTCGACAGGATGCCGATCGCGGCAAGGTACGGGACCATCGATGCCGCCTCGACCGCCGTGGCGGACAGAGCGAGCACCATCATGGCTCGGGGATTCTCTGTCACACCAGCCAGCCGGGCGCGACGGTCACGGCCCTTGCCGATCCGGTCCACGAAGAAGCTGCCAACGAGAAGCACCAACCCGAGGCCCAACTGCAGGTACAGGGCGACCCGATCGCTGACGACGCGGTCGAGAGCCGAGAGCGCCGCATTCAGCCCGAAGACGAGTCCGACGCCGAGGATGAAGTAGAAGACGACGACCGTCCCCAGGTACGCCAGCATCGGCCGCCAGGCGACTCGACGGCTGGTGAGGACCACAAGTACCGGGATGAGCAGCGTCCCGAAGCTGGTACTGTCCACCAGCGCCAGGGCGATAAGTGAGCCGATCAGGTCAAGTGACATCGACAACCTCCACTTGGCCCAGTCGGATGCGGATGGGCACAGCGTCATCTGTCATACGATTGTACGACACTGAACAGCGATGGGTCACGCGGTCTTTTCTCGGGAAGGAACGGGCGGATGGACGAGCCAATGACCCCAACCCGATCACGGATCGCCGATGCCGCGATCCGCGTCATCGCCCGGGATGGGTTCGACCATGTCAGCGTTCGGAGCGTCGCGATGGAAGCCGGTTTGGCGGCCGGAACCGTGCAGCACCACTTCGCCTCCCGCGAGATCCTGCTCGTGGGAGCGCTCCAGCGCGTCATCGACCGTCAACTGGACCGGGTGCGGGCCCTCGCGGCGCGGGGTGACTACACCACCGGCGAGTTTCTCCAGCTGGGTTTCTTCGCGATCATGCCGATCGACGATGTGCGCCGCGACGAGGCGATCGTCTGGCTCGCGTTCAGTGCGGCCGCTCCGTCGCGACCGTCACTTCGCAAAGCCCAACGAGCCAACGTCACGTTGCTTCGCGACCTGATCCGTCAGCAGCTGGTCATTGCCAGCGAACGAGACGAACTTCGACCCGGGCTGGATCTCGACCTGGAAACGACCGTCCTTGCGGCGACGGTCGACGGCTTGCTCCTCCACGCCGTCAATGCGTCACCCGACGAGATGGACCTCATCCAGCGCGCGTTAAAGCAGGCGGTCGAGCGACTGGGCCGTGACCGTTTCCAGTGAACGGAAGCGCGATTTCACGAACTTCGGATCCGACCTGTCCTCAACGAGACGTAGTCAGGCGGGCGGCGCCCTCGACGTGCCGAAGCCAGCGAGCGAGCAATGGGACCACGACCGTCAGGGCGACGGTCAGGCCGATGATGGCCCAGAGCAGCACGGAGACGATCTGGCCCGAGCTCTCGGGAATGTTCGGTCCTCGGCGAGCGGCGTAGAGTGCGCCCAGTTCGACCATGACCGCCACCAGACCGATGATCGGCCGGATCCTTTCCGGCAGGATCTGCGACCCGGCCGCGGCGATGGCGGCGGCGACCGAGACGCTCATGATCGAAGCCAGTCCTCGATCAGGGATGTCTGAGGCTGGCCCACCCAGAACGACTGGCACGATCAACGCGGCTGGCAGGAACAGGACCGCCGCGTCGCCCGGAGACTCGTAGCTCAGCGAGGCCGAGACAATGGCGATCACCAACAGGACGATGATCGTCACGGTTGCCGTCATGATGACTGGTTCCGCCGAGGAACGGCTCGGCGAGACGTAGGGGATGCCACTGAACGTCGACTGCAAGGCAAGCAACGGCATCAGGGTGCTTAGTGCGACGAGGTTGGTCAGCCAGATCCGCCCGAGCATGGTGAGCTGCAGGGCATAGGACATGACCATCATCACGGCCTGGAACAACAGCACCAGGACGGTCGCCAGCGGGATCTGATCGGCGCCCCGCAGCGGCCCGGCGATGCTGAGCATCAGCGCCACCAGGGCGGAGAGCAGAAACGGTGAGGCCACGAGGACCGCGACGCCGACGGTCTGGCCCGGCTGGGCCATCCGGTGCCGGAGCGCCTGGTGTCCCCGGTCGAGGATCGTCGGTTCCCCGATCGCCTGGCGACCCGGTCGCGGCGAGCCGGGGCCGGGGCCGGGGCCGGGGCCGCCAAGGTCCTCGTCCAGCGGACGGGACGACAGCGGGATCGCCCGGCCCAAGTCGCTCCTGTCGCCGTCCCGCCAGTCCAGCTCCGGACGCCGCCGGTCGTAAAGGTCCGCGAGGTCCGGCAGGTTGGTCCGCGGCGCCACGTCGTACGGTTTCCAGGGGCGCGGATCGGTGGACCGCTCGCCCTGACGAGCGCCGGCAGTTTCGACCGGAACTCCGTGGCGGCTGTCAGGAGGATGCATGGTGGACCACCGGCGGTGTCATCAACGACGAGATAGCGACCGGCGTACCCCGCCGCTGACGAAACGAGAGGACCTCCGAGAGTCCGCAGAGCCGCAGCATCGCCAGGGTCGTACGGACTCCGGAGCCGATCGTGGCCGCCTCATGGCTGTCGCTGCCGACCGTGATGCGGGTCCCCCCGGAGTCGACGTACCAGCGGACCACCGCGGGTCCCGGCAGGCTGGCCTGTGCGGATCGGCGGAGACCGGACGTGTTGATCTCGAAGGCGGTGCCGGTGCGGATCAACTCGCGAAACACGGCGTCAAAGTGCTCGCGGTAACGAGCCGGATCGTAGTCGCGATGGCTCGGTGGAGCATATCGCTTTGGAAAGTCCATGTGACCGATCGTGTCGAACCAGCCGGTCGCGGCCGCCGCCTGGATCTCCCCGAGATAGGCGGTGTAGATCTCATCAGACGTTCGACCGCTGAAGATTTCCGGGTAGATCATCTCGGTGGGCCCTCCGCCAGGCGGAAGGAAGAAGTGCACCGAGCCAATCACGAAGTCATATGAATGCCCGGCCAGGAAGCGCTCGACCTGCGCCGCCCGACGGGAGTTGAAGTCAACCTCGGCTCCGGCCAGGATCGTCAGGCGATCGCCGAACTCCGCCTGGACGCTCCGCAACTGGGCGAAGTACCGCTCGGCGTCATAGAAGCCGGTGCTTGGGTCGGCCGGTTCGAAGTCGACGTGATCGGTGAACGCGACCTCGGTCACACCGGCCGCGATGGCGGCGCGGCAGGTCGCGGCCATCGGTTCATCGCAGTCGATCGAGCGGTCACTATGGACGTGGTAATCGAACACCGGATTGCCCCTGTTCCCCGGACGGGATCACTGATGAGTCGATGATACCAGCGGCACCGCCACTGTCCGGTCTCGAGGGGCGATCGCCATCCCGGGTCGGGCAGACCAGACCGCTCCTCAGAGACGTACAATCGTCCGGATGCGGGATCAGGCTGATGCGTCCGGGATTCGATAGGCTCCCGGAATCGATACGGGGGACCGAACGGTGGACTGGCACACGCTCGGCGACTGGGTCCAGCGTGAGCTTGCCGACCTCGGCGACCGGCTCGTCGGACTGGCGTTCGGTCTGGGCCAGGCGCTCATCATCGTCCTGGTCGCCCGGCTCGTCGTCAGCTGGTCCAGCCGGCGAGTACGCCGTCCGCGACTGATCGCCCGGCTGGGGCAGAACCTTACATCGCTGATCGCGAACGTCGTCGCGATCGTCATCTACGTCGTCGCCTTCAGTCTGATCCTCGCCGTGTTTGGCGCCAGTATCAGCGCCCTCGTCGCCTACCTGTCCGTGACGACCCTGGCGGTCGGCCTCGCGCTGCAGGAGACGCTCCGGAATACGATCGCCGGGATCTACCTGCTGCTGGAGAGACCGTTCAATATCGGAGACCGGGTGACGCTCCGCGACATCAGTGGGCGGCTGGAAAGCGTCGACCTGCGCACGACCTCGATCAGGAGCGAGACCGGTGAGCTGGTCCTCGTTCCCAACTCGATCGTCTTCACCGAGATCGTGACCAACCGGACCGCCACCCGCGCGACCCGGACGCGGGTTCAGCTGACGAAGGTGCCGCTCGCCGCCGTCGAGGCCCAGGCTCGCGTCTCGGAACTGGTCGCCACGATTGACGACCTGCGCCGCCCCGGCCCGGTCGTCGAGACCATTGCGCGGACCGAGGCCGGCTCGACCGTTACCGTCAGTGTCTGGCACGATCCCGACGCGCCGGTCAGGACCCGCCTGATCGGCACGCTCGGCGACGCATTTCCGGAATGCGAGGTCACGAGTGTCCCTGACATCGCCGCCCCCTGACGCTGGCCAGCGGCCCCGACGGCGGCTTGGGATCTACGGCGGCACCTTCGACCCAGTCCACGTCGGCCACCTCATCATCGCCTCGGAGATCCGGGCGACCCTGGGACTGGACGAGGTCCTGTTCGTCCCCGCCAGCGTCCCGCCGCACAAGGACCTCACCCGGGTGACGCCGGCGAGTCACCGGCTGGCTATGCTGAGACTGGCGGTCGCGAACGAGCCGGGTTTCTCAGTGGACACGATCGAACTGGATCGGCCCGGCCGCTCGTTCACGGCGGAGACCCTCAAAGCCATTCAGGATCGGGAGCCAGGTGCCAACCTGTGGTTCATCATGGGCGGCGACTCGCTGGCCGAGTTCCGAACCTGGCGAACACCCGAGGTGATCGTGACGGCGGCGCGCCTGGCCGTTGCGGTGCGGCCGGGCTGGGACGTTGATATCACGCGGGCGGCGATCGACGTGCCGGAGACAGCGGGACGGGTCGACGTCATGCCGACACCGTTGGTCGACATCGCCTCTCACGAGCTACGCGATCGCGTCCGCGACGGGCGGCCGATCCGGTATCTCGTCCCCAGCGATGTCGCGCAATACATCACAAGCCATGGGTTGTATCGGGAAGGCGTATGACCTGAGTGAAAGTAGGCGGCTCGACGGCTGATAGACGCTTCCTGTTGGTCAAGTCCCCATCCGCAGGGTCGTTACGAGTCCGGACTGTGCGTCGAGCTGGGCCGTCGACACCCGCCAACGGTGGCACGTCGGGACGACTTGGCATTCACTAGGTCCACTGATTCAGTCGCGGCCACTTGACGAGGAGGCTGGTTCGTACCTGGCATGCTTCACGGCAGTTGCTGCTGTCCCACGGGTTCGTCGTAAGAGTCGCACCGCAGTTCGAACAGATGCGATGCCAGGATCCCTGATTGGTTCAGTCAGCCGCACCAATCTCAAGCTGCTCGACAAGGTCGTCGATGCGGTCGAGCACATAGCCAAGCTGGGGAGCCGCTGCGGCGACGAGAAATGGCGGCCATTCCAGCAGCCAGGAGGTGAACTCAGCCCAGGCGACGGCTTGCACGAGTTGGCGCGTCGTTGGAGCGTCCGCCCCTTCCGCCGCCAGTCCCGTCTGGTACGCGCTCAGCATCTGCTCTCGGGGTACCGCACCCCCAACGACCTCGGCCCGTTGCCAGAAGAAGGCAAGGTCTTCGGGGCCTTGCCCGATCCGAACCGCCTGCCAGTCAGCCCAGACCCACTCTCCCGCCTGACCTCGCAGGATGTTGTCCGGGTGGCAGTCGCCGTGGCACAGAGTGGTCGGCAGGGGCGGCGGCGGGCGCAGCGCCGGAAGGCGTGGCAGGAGGCCGAGCACCGCTCGGAGACGACCAGGCATCGCCCCATCGTCCAGGTCGTCCCGCCCTTTGATCGATCGCCACGTCGCGATGGCTCGGTGACTGCGGACCGACATCGACTTGTGCGGTGCCGGGCGGAGCCAGCGGAACGCCCATAGGCGATCCGTGTTGCCCCAGAATCTCCCGTGAAGCTGGCCGAGTTGCGCGGCGATCTCCGTGTACTGACCATCGGCCCAGCAAGGTGGCGGGAGAGCCGGCTGGCACGCGCTCAGCAGGATGGAGACACCACCCGCCTTCGAATCCGACACTCTGAGGAGTCGGGGGACGTGGAGCGGGACGCGCGGAGCAAGATGCTCATAGAACGCGGCTTCACGACGCGCCTGGGTAAGAAGAGTGGGAGCGCTCGTGGGCAGGGTCACCTTCAGGACCACGAGCTCCTCGGCCAGGCGGACCTCATAGACGAAGGACCCGGAGATTCCACCGGCGAGGAGCTGGTAATCGTCGGGAGGCAAGGCTGGCTCTTGCTTTAGCTCCCGTAACGCCTCGGCAACGATTTCAGGATGCGCTGTATCTCCAAGAGTCATGCTCGTGTCCCCCGTCGAAAGCCGGTTCGCTCAAGAGCCGTCGGTGCTTTCCCCCTCGCCTGCGGAGCCTGGTCGGTCATCGAGCGTGCGTGATCTCGCCTTGGGAGGAGGGGAAACTTCCTCACGGGCCGCCCTGGCGACCACTCCGTCGATGACCACGTCGATGGCGAAGCGAAGTCGCTCGTCGCCATCGCCGGTCACCATTTGCTCGGCGTAGGCAGCGATCAACGGGAAGCGGTCACGCGGCAGACCGGTAAAGGTCTTATAGAGATCATCGACATTCCCT
>JAABUS010003107.1_pt1 | contig 28261 bp, 36 predicted proteins | sample 5560161 | NCBI WGS metagenome assembly JAABUS01 (sample SAMN10711885, study PRJNA513376) | rock metagenome | isolation source: Antarctica rocks | place: Antarctica: Victoria Land, Trio Nunatak nord | collected 2016-01-04
GGGGTGCGGGGGGGGGGGGGATTGGGTGAGGGAGGGAGTCAGAAGCGAGGCTGAGTCGGGGAGGGGGGAATGGTCGAGGCAGATTTGAGGGAAGAAGGAGGGGAATGTTTGCGGTGTATGGCGGAGGTATGTCGGCTGTGGAGTGGACGGTTGGGTTGCTTACAGATTTTGCCGAAACCATTGCTGGTTTTCAGAGAATGGACTTTTCTATGTGGCTGGCGATGAAATACATGGTATCCTCTCAATCTTTTACAGAGATAATCTGGATTTTGAAGAGTCAAATAGCGGCGCAAGGAGCTGTACCAATTCATGTCCCCCTCGCGAACAGCCCATCCCTGACGCCGCCCTGGAAGTCCATTCTATCGATTCCATCTCCCACCAAATCGTTGATACATACCATCAGCTTCGTAGACTTTACGGCGAAATCTTACTCGCACCATTTCGTCGTTCTTTGCTCGGTAGAGGCGGTAGATGGACATATATTAAGAAGGATACTTTTATACACCGCTGTCCAGTGCTAAGGGATCCTCCTCAGGTTCTACAATGTCAATGACGTCGTCTTCTTCTTCGTTTACTAGGTTGCCAATGTCCGTGCTGTCTTTGAGAATAGCACGAGCATTATCCGCATCGGTTTTCATATCGTCCATGACCAGAAGCACGGCCAGCTCTGGAGCCAACACGGACTGAATGTATGCGGCCACGCCGCCAGTCGAGATAGTCTTGTCCGTAGGAGCCCGGCGGCGGAGTTTGGAGGCAAAGTTGGAGGTCAAATTTTCGGAGCTACGTACAGTTAATGATGATCCACTCCTAGACAGTGGGTGACGAGATGCGGGCAGCGACTGCAGGAATACGGGATAGAACAAGATTGGGGAGACGTACATTAGTCTTGCTCCTCTTGACCCATAGTAACCGGGAGAAACCCCGTCCACGCCCGCGGTATCGTCCCACATGTGTTGCACCGTCATAGCCTTCAATTGGTTCATCCTGTCCTCAGCAGCGTTGCGGTAGAAGGACGCTCTCGTGCCTTTGACAATATCATCAATGATCGGATGATACTTTTGTAGTCTCCGGTCAAAATTGGACCAATCAATCTCTGGGAGACCCTTCGCAGCCCATTCAGACCTCGCTGACCGGGCTTTATGCGCTTTGCAGAATCTAAATTGTTGACGCGATCGTAGCCGCTTGCCGTTGTTGAATTCCTCGAGGAACTCTCGATCCACCTGGTCTTTACATACAGGGCAAACCGCGGTAGCAGAATCTTTTCTCAGGTACTCCAGAATTTCGACTCCGGGGGAGCTTGGTGGTGTACTCAGCGCCGAAGAGCTGGAAGCATCGTTTATCGATGGGAAAGGCGACTCTGTGCCGGACAATTCTGGGGGTCTTGCCCGAGTATTTCCAAGGCTGCCTTTCTCAGCGGCTCGCGCAATGAGACCCTGCATGTCACTGGTGCCAACCCCATTAGGCTTTACCAGTTCTGACTTGAAGCTTTTGAAAGCTTTGACAGATACAGGGCTCTTCCCGCCCACATACGTAGCTGGCGGCTTGGTGAACGCTTTGGCAGCCTTGACGGGCGAGATTTGAGCTAGAGAGGCCTCCAAGGGCGCTTTGAATCTCGTTAGAGGCTCGGTGCTCGACTGTGCTTCCTTATTATTTGATGATCGCCGGGCGGCACGTTGGGAACGAGGACTCTGATTAGGCACAGAAGGCAACTTGAAGGAGCTGCCCTTCTGGTCCGTGGCCTCGATCTCATCGGCTAATTGCTTGTTAGCTCAAGCTACAACAAGAGCCAATATGCCCATTGGTCTACCAAGTGAGAGCGAATCTCCAACATCCCTCGTCTTGAATCCAGTAGCACCTCGATTCTGCGCAGGTTTGGAGGCCTTCTTAACATCCTTCTTCTGCTTTAATTCTGGGCCAGCAGTGTGTATGTTCTTCACTCCTCCACGATACGTCTTCTTCGGCTGCGAGGATCTCGATTGACTACTGAAAGGTCCATATGGCTCGTCCGCTTCGTCAGGCTTCGTCCGAGAGGTCCAAACTGATGGTGGAATGTTCGAGGGTTCGCAAGCTAGAGAAGTGGTAACACTCTGACTCTGTGCAGGTGGTGTGGACGACCTGCTCTTGATCTTGGCATCCTCTTCACCGCTGCTTCTCTTTATCTTTTTTGTGGGTCTGACTTCTTCGAAGTCGGGATCTTCCTTGGCCGATTCCTCGTCACTCGAGCCTAGTGGAGGTGCCTTGAAATCTTCTGGCGTTGGCGGCCGTATATGAGGGCCTTGTGTCAGGAGATGGACACCATTGAATTCGTGCTTTGTCTGTCCAATTCTCCTAGGTTTCAAAGTTGGTGCCATGAGGATAAGCCCCTCATTAAGGACTCATCGAGGATTGATAATCAACTCGATTGGTCGAGTCGTCCCTTACGAAGGTGCAGGGGTCTAGAAGCGCGCCCACGACGCGGCGCGCCTCGGCTGAAAACACGCGGAATTCGAACACAGAGTTCTCGATTCGAGTCGAGAAGACTCATTGACGCTTTACTTATAGGCCTGAATTGATTGACATGCCCAGTGTGTTGTCGTGTAAACATTGATCTATGTGGGGCCTCCAGTGCTGTCGATATTTCGAGTCCGGCCCGGGTGAATGCTCCAGAAAACCCGCCTGAGTGAACGTGAAGTAATAGTACTGTTCCCTAGAACGACAACATTGCGGCTGGATAAAAGATCGTGTGCAAGCAACGAAGCTCTTGCCTCGTCTAATTCATTGCATTCAACAAGCGATGCTCGGTACTCATCGGCACCGTAGCTTAATTTACTCGTACACCATTGAGATACCTCCCATTCCCTGCGGGGATCGTTCGGGTATGCACGATGAAGAACTCCTTTTCCGAGTAAATGCACAAGTCCAGTACGCCACGCTAAGTCTCAGACCAAACCAACTCTCAACCGAAAGTCATCTGTACATTCTTCTCTTTACCAAAATCCTCATCATCCTCGTCGAGCCAGGCGTTGTGATCAATGCTGACAGCATTTGCACCTGACGGCATCGATAAGGGGGACCGGACTTCAGGTCTCTGTAGTGGCGAGGCCGCCTTTGGCGATTCCTCGGGAGGTGGTATCGGGGTAGGAGAAGCGATTGATGAGCGAGCAGACCTGAGCGGTGAGGGTGAACGCCGTGAATGCTCAATAGACATCTTTGGCGATAGGCGTGGATAATCGAAGGACATTTTGATGTTCCCGGCACTGCCCAGCCGACTAAGATGCTCGTCGTAGTTCTCATACTCATCATGATCTTGACTGAATGAATTGTTAGCATGGCCGTTTGATAGCGAAGCCTGTGAAGCGTCCTGATCGGCCCTCGGTCTGTCAGGGGTGCTCCCTTCGTAATTTTTCGTGTCTCGCAGATCCGAACGGGGACTAGAATATGTGTTTCCTACAGACGGTGGAGAGCCATTCAAACTCAGCTTCATTGGAGGGAGCGTCGATTCCAATTGCTTGACCTCAATTTGCTCACTTGCCAGCTCAGCTTTGATAGCTTCGATGTCAAATATAATGTTGTTGAAGCCATCATCAGCCGTACCCGGTGAGTGACCTACTTCCCGCATGCTTTCGTCATACGTCTCCCAACCTTTCTTTTCAGCAAGCTTCCCTCGCTTGAAAAAGCCGAACCTTTTCTTTTCTGGTTTCGCTTGTGCGTCTTTGCGCGCCTCATCAATTTCCTTGATAAGCTCGCGTTGCCGCTTGTCGTGATTCTCGGGATCAGGATCCTCAATCTCTGTGAATTCGTCACTTTCGACCTCCCAGCCAACCTCCCTAAGTAATCTTGGCATTGCCGCACGGTATGCCATGTGCCCGTTGACTATGCTTGTCACATCGATGTTCTCGAGACCGGGGATATTCTCTACAGGAGCAAGCCCAGCTACTCGCATTATCCCACCGCTAGTAGCACGGAAGAGATAGCCTGCGCGATATGAGCTTCCGTCCTCGATTGACAAGTGGATACTTACCGAGGATCCAATCATTGGACGCATAACAGTTGACGAATCGGCCTGAGACCACCATTCTAGCCCGTAGATATTCGTCCTTGTTAGCGACCATGGGAGAACCGAAGAGATACACATTTTGAACCAGACCAAAAGCGCCTTTATTTGCAAGCTCTTTCAGACACGAGTAAATCACCCTCGAACCCAAGGAAAAGCCAACGAGTGTAATGGGCCGAACCCCTAGATTCCTATCGATGAGCGAATCTGCCAGGATCAAGCCGGCAGCATTGGCCCGGCCCAAAGACACCGTCCAAGGATTATCGATCAGGTACGAAAGCTTCGAGAGAACAATGGGAAGCTGCAGCGAGGCCATCAAAGCCACTAAGATGGTGCTACCCAGGACTTGTTGCAATCCTTGTGTGAGAGCCTAACGGAACATGAGTCGCAATTGCTTACAGGGGGATGATACACCTAGGGAAACATACCTCTGTAGCCAATATATTAATGGTCTGACCCATGCTTTGCAGCATTTCTGGCTCCCAAAGAACTGAGTACATATCGCCCATGATCGGATCTACTGTACTGTAGGGCAATCGCACATCATCGACCTTCCCATTCATCCATCCAGATATTGTGACAATCAGATTAACGCGTTTGTTGTTATGAAGCGGTCTGTATTCGAAGGTTCGGACGGCACCCGTTCTTCGATGTGAGGCTTTGACGGCCATTGTACCACCGGATATGACCGCGCCAGAAGTAATGAGTGCTGTGCCCCCAGCACCAGCGAGAAAGCCACTGGTGCCAGCAACACCTATGGTCGTGAAGCCTGCAGCCAAGCCAGCTCCAATGACCGGTGCTAAGAGGCCTGCTGATAGTCCAATGACGAGACTACCGCCGACAGTAGCAAGTCCCATCATGACGTACCTTCTTTTCAGGGCAAGCTTTCGCCGATTCTCCATGTGCTCAGCTTCGTCCCAAGTCTCCTTGTTTGCCGCCTCCTGCATCTCTAATGCGTCTGTAACACGTTTCTCGAACCGACATATCTCAAGCCATGGTACCTTCAGAGATGCCCCCACACGTTCGAGCAGGACCCTAGATCTTGAGTCATAGATGGAATCCGAAATTAAAACCAGGAAGAGATCGCAGAGTACAGTCCACCGAAGGTCGATATCAAGTCTCCTTGTAGTGGGCAGCTGAGATGGTGTACGTACTTCAGGCATGTCGATACCTTCGGTCTCTTGATAGGCTGGCAACGAAGGCTCTTCCTCATTTGCCTGGTTATGAGAAGTTGGAGAGTGCTGTGAGCTGCTGTCGCTCTTTAGCGGCTGGGCCGACACCGATGGACTATGATTCGATGCATCTTCAGCCATAGGGTTCTCAACTCTGGCGTTTTGCATTAATGCTGGCGTCAGGTCGCTTGGTTCGACACCATGCTCGGCCAATTGCTCAATCATGAGTTGCTCTACGAGTTGTCAGCATCCATCGTTGAAGCGCTACAACCTTCAAACCGTACCGGACGAATCAATCTCCATATGGGCGAATAATCGAACCATCATCTGTTGACTCCACATTTGCATGGATTCGGAGGCGACCCTTAGCTCTTTTTTTGTCGGCTTGGTACCCTCCATGTCATTCAGCTCTTTGACCATACTCAACATCGCCAGCCTCGTCACACCAACATATGCGATCCTTTGCCCTTCAGTCAGGAGAATCTTCGTAGCTTGCATCTGCGCCAGGGGATCTCTTTGCTCCTCTTCATCGTCTGCCATATCGGTAGTCTTGTGTTTGAATAGGTAGCTTGTATTATCGTCCATGCTTGTGGCTGAGCGAGCATCCTCATCCACTTGTACTCGAGTGTAGCCTTTTCCAGCACCTCCAAGTCCTTCGTAGGGATTGTCATCATCTAGGTCTTGAGCCTCTCGGGCTACGAGCTTATTGTCATCGTCGTATAGATCATAGGGTGCGTACGCGGGCATGTCTTGCCATTCGTCCTCATTCACAATACGCTCGTGTTCACTCTTCTTGGGTGCCAGGGCCTGGTGTGACCACTGTGATACCCCTTCCACAGGATGGACGTATGCAGTATTGGGCGCCTCATCATGGCTCTCGTGCTGGCTGTCCGCATTGTTTGCCGTCAACGGTTCGTTTGCTGATAGGTTCACCGAAGTATCATCATGTGCTTGAGCCAACTGCTTAGCCGAGTCTCCTAGACTTGGCTGCCTCGCTCCAGCGTTCTCCGCCGACACCGAGGATTTGTTTTCGTAAGGCCGAGGTCCGGATGAGGGTGGCTTGTCGTTGTCTGCTACAGGTTCATTGGTGGTCATTGTAGGGTCTGAGAGCACCCATGAGATAGTTATTCAGCGGAGGTCGCATTTGGTATAGTAATGCTGTTTTGGAAAGGCAATGTGTTTATCTGGACATATGCATAATGCGAGCTTTCTTTGAGTCCTCTGTCAAAGGTGTAAATGTAGCGGCCAACAAAGACCACGGAGACCGCCAAACGTAGAATTGAAAGAAGTCACTGCAGGTCGATCCATGGAAACACGACAAGCGGATCAGGATTTACGTCGAAGAGATCGAGGTAATATGTACGCGTCGGCGATGGACTGGTCCCAAACGCCAATTCTACTTACTTCAATAGGCGAATGCTCGCGAGCATCAGCGCAACCCGCGATGTTCGAGTTTTCTAAAATGCCTTTCATTGTTCACAATCTAACGCGAAAGCAGAATGGATTTGTTGGATATCTCTATTGCTCTTGGAGATATGCTTAGCACAGAGTCATTGCTCCCTCGATCCACGACACCTCTTGATTAATGAAACTACGCTAGTAATGACCGTAAGAAGTTGGATATCAACGACCCGACAGGATCTGTAGCCCAGTTGACCACCATATCCCCATTGGTACTAGGTATAAAATCTTTCCACACCATGAGCGTGCCATTCTTCGTGACCACTGTAGCTCTGCCCGGCATTGAAACAAGTGAATTCGATCGTGAACAAGGAAAGGTAGAATATGCACAAGAAGTAAACAGCCGGTCCAGTGCTGGTGGTCATGCGAGAGAGGCCCGTCCCTTCCGCTGCGTCGCTGTTCCCGAGATTAAATCCAGCTCGCGTTCAAAGGTCCAAATGGGTTTGCGAAGCTCCCATCGAGAAGCCCATGTATTTCGTCAAGGTAATCTCGAACGCCGAACTTGCATAGTCCATGGCTAAGTAAGTATTGTTCCTCTTCATCCAAAATCAACACCTCGCGAGCGCCGATTTCCTCAGCAAGCTCGTTCACCTTGGTCAATTCGGCACCGAAAGGATGGCCGACATCGGGTTTGTCCAAGAATATGTCGATACTGGTACTTGCTTTTGTCGGAGAGGGTAGGTTGGTCGGAGGTGGTACGGATTTCAATGTCGATAACTTGCGTGCGACGGCTTGATGCGATTTCTTAGTATGTGACAAGGCTCTAGTTGGCACCATCGGGGCGTCTGCCTCACTGGAGGCATTTGACTGGCGAGGAGAGCCGATGTTGGAGAGGGGCTGGCCTGGTGATCGGAAAAAGCTAGACAGGTGGTTCTCTTCGACAGGACTCGGCGAGCACTCAATTGACGAGGTATCTGGGGTCGTGGCACGCGAGGAGGCGAGAGAACCTAGCGAGCTGTCTGAGTTGTCGGAATAGATATCGGGCGCGTTATATGCGAGAACATTGGTAGTCGACAACAGCTCGACCGGTGGTGAAATTAGGCTACGTTGAATAGGTCCATTATGATTCCTGACGCTGGCTGCTCGTGCTGGTGTCATTACAGCAATGTCGGGGCGCTTGTGACGCTTGGTGAAGGCTCTTGCAAGTTCCATCTTTGTTTATTAGATCTTCAAGGCGAACAGGAGGCGTTGAACTGCAGTAGTAGAGAAGTGCTTAGGTTTTACAATTCAGATATACTGTTGGTAGGTCGATGACGATAATGACTTCGACGCGCAGCGACGTGATCAGGTGCTGTCCTAATGCGACGTAGGATGAAGGAGAGGATGAAGGAACGAATGTTGTTCTGCGATGCGTGGCAGCGCTGTATGATAAGGGGATGTGGTTAGAGGATCCTGCGGACACAGTCCGAATGATGTTGAGTTAAAAGAGAACGTGAGGCAGTGCTATCGTGAAAGAGTGACGATATCTTGCTCAAGGAAGGAGGATTGGGAAGAAAACTAAAGGGTAGGAGAGACACAGCAATGCGGCGGAGAGTGTTCTGGGTTTTGAAAGAAAAGGGGGCGGCAGCATACCTTAGGGCGATGAGAACGGACTGGGCGTTCCTGTTGGCTTTCCTCTAACCTGTCTTGGCGAAAACGCAACAAGCCACCCAATCAAGCCCCTCCTCATCCAATGGTTTGCTGCAAGTCCATACAGGATTTCAATTAGCTGCGAGATCGCGCTTCGTTTCAATACAGGGAGGCCTGCTGCTGACGCCGATTCAGCAGACAGTGAAGCCTGAAACAGGGGGATTCGCTATGTCTCCTCCTTAGAACCATAAACTTTCAGTACGTCGCCCTACTTCGAGCTTTAGCGCCTTGCGCAAGCCGATTCATGGGCCGGATCGCAGTATGATTGGGGGAGATGGTGGACCAGCGGGCTCAAGCGGATGGTCTGAGCTTGTTGGGGATTGCAAGGATCCAGAACCAAAGGCTTCTTTGCTAATCGAATCAAACTGAAACGCTTGCATGGTCCTGCGACCTCAAAACCTGCATGGAGAGAGACTCAGAATCGACGGCTCGCTACGGAGTATTCAAACTATCTTGGTAGAACTGCGCTACTCAGCTGCACCGTGCTCGACCAAAGACTTTCCCTAATGCCGTATGAATGGAGATGTGTCGTCATGGGTTGGAGGGGCTTCAATTCAACTCAAGGTGCACGTAACAAACGACATGACCCATATTGCATTTTGCGGCAACGAGAACTAGTTGAAGGCAAGTAAATGCTCACTACAGAATTCGTTCAACGATCAGCTGGTCCATACATCCTCGGCAAAGCCTCCGGTTTCTGCCCGTCAATTCATTGCCCGATTATATGGCTGAGTTATGATACTCGAGGCACAGGAGAGGATTTGTTTCATACCCTTCCTGTGACAGGGAATTCCTCATTTGTCCTTAGGTCATCTTTACCGCGAAGTATTCTCGAAGGGACGAAACGTCCCGCCTCTCTTCGGGAACGAGCTGGGGCATACATGCTTCTCTAGAGGCCATCAAAATGAGGAGAGAGCAATCTTCCCTGTCATTCAATGACGAGTGTCGTATGCATTTTATGAGCGTTGTGAATCTGAGGAGAGCCAGGAAGGCCATCGCGAGCGGTAAGGCGGTTGTGAGCATGTCGTTACCCCTTGATCGCGAATTTGCCATCTCACGAGAGTGTGACAATGCATCCCATAATGTCAATTCAGTCTTCGTCCATGGACTCCCATTCATTGGCTACTATATTCCCACCAGGATCCTCGCCCCCTTCTTCCTCGGAATCGCTGCTATCTTCTTCCACGCCAACAAGCCTATCCTCGACTTTTACATCTGATGCGGCCATGCGACTTCCAAAGGCGCGGCGCACTCCTCCATTAGTGGACGTGTCCCAGATCTGCATCGAGCCTTTACTGCCGGCTACGGCCAATCGAAAGGCGACTTCCGCATCCGGTGCGAATTTGGTGGTAAAAACCTTGCCCATGCCGAGATTTCGAGAGACTACCATGCTCGGTCCCGTGGGCTGGACATTCCATAGCTTGACCTCTTTGTCGGTTGAGCCTGTTGCTAGAAATCCTGGGATTGCTGGGTTGACATCAAATGCCGAGATGGATTGATCGTGGGCTTGCAGTGTCCATACCGGCGTCGATGCTTTTGGCGTCGACGGAGCTGCCCGGATGTCGTTGTAGTGAATGACACCGTTCTCGGTCGTGATGTAGAAGAAATTCGAGTCGTGCGGATCCCAGAGGACTGTCTCCACATCGCTTTCCACTCCCCATCTAGGTACTTGAGCGTCCGGCGCTCGCATATCTGCCAACACCGCTGTTCGGTCGTAACTTCCACTGAGTAGGTAGGTTGATTCTTTAGAGTTCCATGCTATCGAGCACACTTTATCAGTGTGGTATGAGTAGGACCTGGCGCACTTTGTAGTAGTTAAGTCCCACAATTTTACGGTCTTGTCAGCAGAAGAGGAGGCCAGCAGATTGCGATGGTTCCTGTTGGCGGCCAAGGAAAGGACGGCGTTGACATGATAATGATCATTGACTTTCTTTGATTTCTTGCGCGACTTTTTCTTCTTTCCCTCTGAATTCGCTGTAGTTTTTGTGTCATCCTCACCTTGGCCCAGAATCGCATTCGGATACATGCGGTCTACCGTATCGAGATCCCAAACCTCAATGTCCGGGTCGAACGTTCCGACAGCTACATAATTCCCCTTCGACTCTGTGTCCGCTCCAGAATCCCCAACTGGGAGATCGATCCATTCAACACAGAGAGGAATCGCAGGTAACATGATGTCGTGATGGACATACAGATTATCGGCTTCGTCTTCATAAACATAGATCTCGAGATGCGCAACCTCGTCCTCAACCTTGGCGGCGATCACCATGTTATCAGTGGATAGAATTTGCAGTTCTTCTCGCTCTTCGTCATCCTCGTCGCCTTCTTGCAAGGTAATGTATGGATCGTCGGCATTCGATTTGTGGAATGCCAGTGACTGTGAGTTGCCAAACATTGCTGTAGCCTCGCCATTTCCTTCAGGAACATCGCTATCGTAATGCTCAAGATCAAATTCCTTCAAATCATCGTCCTCGTCCCTAGGCGCAGAAGTCAGGACTGTGTTCGGACGCCGTGTCTATAGACCATTCCTACTCTTGTGACTTCGGCAGCTTGGTACCAATTTGGTCGTCCTCAGACTCTTCCATACTTGATGTATTGTCCCCTCCATTCCTAGCGTTGTCGAGGTCCTCGTTTGCGTCTTCAAGCTGTAATTTTGCGAGCTTCGATATCCGTGAGAGCTCGGATTCGTCGATGTCATATCTGGTAGGAAAGTTCGCAGCTGCACCCCTCGGTACCCATATTGAAGCCGTGATCATAGACATGATTCGAATTTGGGTTGCATCCGCTGTGCTCAGATTGTATCGATGACCTGTTGCGTCCGAAGTATACAATAGCAGTCGAACTTGCTCCTCCGAACTTCGGTGCCGCGGCAAAAGTTCGGCAAAGGTTTTACTCCCCGGCAGCGCTGAAGAATAGACGCGCATGAGACATCCTAAGGTGATTAAAGTACATCTCGATACCCCGAGCATTATTGTTTCTTTTGTCTATAGAGACATCGCCGCGAAAGCTAGATTCCGATACCCCTACGGTCACGCGGCTAGCAAGCTCAAGACAAAAATACCTGCCTCTTATAATACGTATTCTTGATCGTAAAAGTACAACGCATAACCCCGAAGTGTGAGGTCTGAAGGTATTTTGAACTATGTATAATCCTTACGGTCTAGTGCTTCTGTACTAGGGATGAGTGCTGACCCTCAAGAGCAGCCAGACCATGTCACGCGAAAACAGTCCAAAGCGGAGAAGGTTGGACTCAGATCGATTCGCTATACCATCAAGACCCTCTACAAGCCGTGCTAGTCATGGCGCTCAGACACCGCTACGTGATCGGACCGGCGACGGTCGCGCCAACAATGTATCTCAACCCAATGGCTTGAAACACAGATATATCTCTTCCACTCCCAGAAAATTCCGGCACGCCTCTACACCACGGCAAGGTACGTATCCCTGAAACGTAGGGCTTAAGCTCCTCTATACTCAATTTCATAGCTCGCATCGCCCGGAATTTCTGGGAAAGCTAACTTGCGATTCCTCGTAGGCGAGTTCGACGGTCCAGAGCCTATGGTCAACGAGGAGGATACTGCTGCCTTAGACCGAGATTGGTACGCTGGAGATGAACTTGGCCATACTCTAGGGGATGAGTCACACAACCCGTTCGGGTCTGCCGATGCCACCTGGGCGGATCAGCAGAAAGAGGTTGCTCTTGCGGAAAGGAAATTGGGCAAGCGGGTCAATGCTAGAGCAGTGCAAAAACAGCGAGATGTTGATGCTTGGGAAGCGAATCGGATGCTCACATCAGGTGTGGCGCAGAGGCGAGATTTCGAGGCGGATTTCGAAGACGACGAAGAAGCAATGAGGGTACATCTGCTGGTACATGATATCAAGCCACCGTTTCTCGATGGCCGGAAAGTCTTCACCAAGCAACTGGATCCGGTCCCTGCAGTTCGCGATCCACAAAGTGATATGGCAGTCTTCAGCCGTAAGGGTAGCAAGGTCGTCAAAGAGAAAAGGCAGCAGCAAGAGAGGCAAAAGCAGGCTCAAGAAGCTACCAACATGGTAGGAACTGCGCTGGGAAACCTGATGGGTGTAAAAGAAGACGAGGGCGATAGTGCAGCCGCAGCACCGGCCGAAGAGGAAGTCAAATCAGGGAGCAAATTCGCCCATCATCTCAAGAAAAATGAAGGACAAAGCATTTTCTCGAAGAGTAAAAGTCTTAGAGAACAAAGAGAGTTCCTGCCTGCCTTCGCCGTGCGCGAGGAGCTTTTAAGGGTCATACGTGACAACCAAGTCGTTATCGTCGTTGGGCAGACTGGATCAGGGAAAACCACCCAATTAACGCAGTTCCTGTACGAGGATGGCTATGCCAAAGTCGGTATGATAGGGTGTACGCAACCAAGACGAGTAGCAGCAATGAGCGTCGCCAAGCGAGTGAGCGAGGAGATGGAAGTCAAGCTCGGCGGTCTTGTAGGTTATGCTATTCGGTTTGAGGACTGTACCAGTAAGGAAACTTCCATCAAATACATGACCGATGGTGTTCTCTTGCGAGAGTCGCTCGTTGAGCCTGATCTCGATAAGTACTCTTGTATTATCATGGATGAGGCACACGAAAGGGCTTTGAATACTGATGTCCTGATGGGTCTTATCAAGAAAGTCCTTGCACGGAGACGAGACTTGAAACTCATCGTCACATCAGCAACAATGAATTCGGATCGCTTCTCTCGTTTCTATGGTGGAGCGCCAGAATTCTTTATCCCAGGCCGCACGTTCCCTGTTGATATACAATATTCGCGGACGCCTTGTGAAGACTATGTTGACAGTGCCGTTAAGCAGATTCTCGCAATACACGTCTCGCAGCCTGCTGGTGATATTCTTGTCTTCATGACCGGTCAAGAGGACATAGAAGTCACTTGTGAGCTTGTGGCGGAACGTTTGAAGATGCTTAATGATCCACCAAAGATCAGTATCCTCCCCATCTACAGCCAGATGCCTGCAGATTTGCAAGCGAAGATCTTCGATAAGGCAGCTCCTGGCGTTCGCAAAGTCATTGTGGCCACGAATATTGCAGAGACGAGTTTGACGGTCGATGGTATCATGTACGTTGTGGATGCGGGCTTCTCCAAGCTCAAAGTCTACAACCCGCGCATGGGCATGGACGCCCTACAGATAACACCTATCTCGCAGGCAAATGCATCGCAGCGAGCCGGTCGTGCGGGCAGGACAGGTCCAGGGAAAGCCTTCCACCTGTATACCGAACAAGCTTTCAAGGACGAATTCTACATTCAGACTATACCCGAAATACAGAGAACGAACCTTGCCAACACCGTATTACTCCTCAAGTCCCTAGGTGTAAGGGATCTTTTGGACTTCGACTTTATGGATCCACCCCCTCAGGATACGATCACTACCTCCCTCTTCGACCTTTGGGCACTTGGCGCTTTGGACAACATTGGGGACCTCACGCTGATGGGCAAGAAAATGACCGCCTTCCCAATGGACCCATCACTGGCTAAGCTCATCATAACATCAGAGGAGTATGGCTGTAGCGAGGAGATGTTGACAATAGTCTCAATGCTCTCCGTTCCCAGCGTCTTCTACCGACCTAAAGAACGCCAGGAAGAGTCCGATGCGTCCCGAGAGAAGTTTTTCGTGCCCGAGTCGGATCATCTGACACTCCTCCACGTCTACAGTCAATGGAAATCCAACGGCCACTCCGACGGGTGGTGCATCCGCCATTTCCTGCACCCTAAGGCTCTTCGAAGGGCCAAAGAGATTCGGGAACAATTGTTCGACATTATGAAAGTGCAGAAGTTGGTCATGACGAGTTGCGGCACTGACTGGGACTTGATTCGCAAGTGTATCTGCTCGGGCTACTATCACCAGGCTGCCAAGGTCAAAGGCATCGGCGAGTATATCAATCTCCGGACCAGCGTAACTGTACAGCTACATCCCACCAGTGCCCTTTATGGGCTGGGATATTTGCCAGATTATGTGGTATACCATGAGTTGATCTTGACGTCGAAAGAGTACATGTCCACTGTCACCTCGGTGGATCCTCATGTAAGAACCTCTTTCATCAATCCATTTAGTGCCCACAGACTGACCGAACCTTTTCCTAGTGGCTTGCTGAACTTGGTGGAGTGTTCTATTCCGTGAAGGAAAAGGGGTATTCTGCCCGGGAAAAGCGAGTGACGGAGCATGAATTCAGCCGGAAGATGGAGATCGAGACCCAAATGGCCGAGGACAAGGAACGCGAGGCGCAGAGGATTGCAAAAGCTGCAGAGAAACCTATAACCGTCCGGCCCATGTCTTCTGCAGTTAAAAGAACAGCCACTCAGGGAACAGTCAAGAGGCCGGCGACACCAAGGATAGGGAGAGGATTTTGAGCCGAGCGAAGCGGATCGGGCACGAACGCCATGTGTATTGGTGTTTTCTGACTTAGTACTCTCGCCCACAAGGTCACGAGTCTCAGTGCTACAATACCGTCAAGCCGTGAAACCATGTTTGGTCTCTCAAAGTCAGAGTTTTGCTATGGCTACTCGCCATCTCAGCCGAATTTCCAAGCGAGAAGCTAAAGTACCAAGTCTCCATCAGTATGTGCAATGATTACTCGCGACCTGCAAACCTCCCAGGACTGAGTCGACCAATTGGCGGCCGATTGTCAAATTTCAACCCGTGAAAGCGCCCCATTGCAGGCGAGGTTTTCCTAGATCATCGGGCCGTATCAAATCTCCGCAATACTTTTGGAAAGCTACACTGATGACTGAAGTCAAGTGAACGTACTTGAAGAAGGGAGATTAATATGACTTTGAATCCGAATCACGTCCTTTTGGCGGGGTAAAACGAACGGTCACGTGATAGCGCTACCCTGGAGGTAGCTCGCTTGAGTCAAACATCCCACTGGACTTTTGCGCTAAAATTCATCACAAGAACTTCTCCACACCGCATTTTGCCAAAACTTCCAGCATTTCTAGCATACTTTACAGGGTTCGTCTACTTGTATCTTGATATGTCACTAGAAGATCTTGCACGCCATGACCACGACACCACGGCCGGCGGGCCCTGTCCTCCCAACCGCAAAGCCGCTTGTTCGCCGCTCAACCCTGGTACGCAAACGCGATGAGATCGAGAATGGAAGCTCGCCAGCCCCCGCAAAGCGAGCGAAAGTCGCATTCGATGAGAAAGTGGAAGTGCAAAATATTCATGATTGGGAGAAGGCTCCAGAGGTGATCTTGGAGGAGGTCCGCCGGGCGCTTCAGAAACATGCCCAAGGCGAAGATTCCGGCTACGATGAACTCAAGAGCATGTTTGAATCGCAGAAAAAAGAGAAGAAACCAGTCAGCTCTACCACGATGAAAAGCTACACCATGGCACTGCTCAGCAACGTTTCCGTTCTCAACAAGTCTTGCTCCGATTTGGTACACGCTGTTCTGAACAGTCAGTGGCTCGGAAGAGATGACGACTATGTCAGAGCATATATGCGCCTCATGGCAAATATTGTATCCAGTCGAGGGATGTTTGTCGTAGAAGTGCTGGGAATGCTTGTGGAGAACCTGACGGGCGGTAAGCGATTCTTGCCAGACTCCAACGACCGCTGCACAGCTAATTGTTGGTATAGATCCTCCATCCAGTGGTGAAATCCCAGATCAGCCGAGAGTCACTCGGTCACAATTACATTCACGAGCTCACTCTGCCCTTCGATACCTGCTGAGCCTAGTTCCATCGGCAAGCCACACGTTAACCGCAATACTGGCGAGCCAGTTCCCTCACGAGTCGGACACGCTCCGGTCGCATACGATATACGTCCAAAATATCCTAAGGACTGTGAAATACGCACCGGAGCTTCGGGGCGACGTGTTATCGCTCATCTTGGACCGACTTGTTAAATTAGATGTCCGGGTACAAGTGGACTACGAAGACTTGCAAGCTGGTGCTCGTGAAGCGGTGGATCAGCAGATAACACGACCCAGTGACAACGGGTTCGAAAATGATGAGTCTTCCGACGACAGCGACGACGGCGAGAACCCGAACATCGACGCAGAGAACACAGTAGCTCCAGAAGTAAAAGAGGTTTTAGAGAACGCCGATAAAGTGGATGCGATCCTAGAGCTGCTTTTCGAGCACTATGACGAAGAATTCCGTTCAACGTCCACGACAATTCGGCATGGTGCTCTGGACACGTTGTTGACTCATTTCATGACTATCATACTACCCACACAGCGATCCCGGCATACCCAATTCCTTGTGTTCCATTTTGCACAAACATCACCTGAGTTTGTAGATACCTTCGTCGGAACATGCGTCAGCACCGCATTTGAAAAGAACCAGCCGGCTCTCGTACGTCAAGCCGGAGCAGCCTACCTTGCCAGCTTCGTCGCCCGAGGCATGCATGTCCCCTCCAACATCGTACGAGACGTCTTCGACTATATCGGCATCGAGCTCAGCCGACTTCGAGGACTTTATGAGCCGAATTGCCAAGGTCCCAGCCTGCGACGGTACTCATCATACTATTGCCTCGTCCAAGCACTCCTATACATCTTCTGCTTCCGATGGCAAGACCTGGAATACAACTCCGACGAGGACTCCGAAGACGAACAACTACCGACGCCCTATCGCGGCGACCACCAGTGGATGCCCGGTGTCAAAGAGACCCTGACGCAAAATATCTTCTCAACCAAGCTCAACCCGCTCAAGGTGTGCCAGCCAGACCTGGTGGAGCAATTCGCAGAGATGGCGAATCGTCTGGGCGTCATCTACGTCTTTGGTCTTATCGAGACCAACAAGCGCATCAATTTCGCTCAGTGGTCGGGCGCAACGACAATGACCGCCTACGGACATCCCAGTAGGGAAACTGCGCTTAGTGCCAGGAAGGATGATGATCACCACTTCCTGGACGGGTACTTCCCGTTCGATCCCATCACGCTTCCGAAGAGCAGGAAATGGGTCGAGGGGGACTGCAGAGAGTGGACTGGTTTGCCAGGTGTAGATAGGGATGGGGATGATGAGAGCGAGAGCGAGGCGGAAGACGTTGGCGAAAGTGAGGTTGAGGAGGATACGGCGACTGAACAGTCCAACGACTCGTTCTAAGCGACGAATCATGCTTTTATGGACGATACATACTTATCCATGTACAATTTTAGCGTGGCGTTCTGGCGGGTGGTTGAGGTCAAAAGCATGCATTTTGAGGGTTTGGTGCATAGGGAGCCGAAGCATGTCATGTCAGACTTGTAGCAATAGAAAATGCTACGCTCCAAGGGTGTTGCATGGGGTCGATTTTGCTGATCTACCAGACCCAGTACACTAACGTACATGTATGTGTACCGTGTCTCCCGAACCTCACACCAACCACCGTATCCCACAGAGCAAACCATCTGCCTTCTTCCATCACCAGTCTTTACCTACCTTTAGTCTTCATCGCCACTTGGTTTTCCCCACTATTATAATGAGACATTGTGTCACCGCACCGGGAACGGAGAACGCCCCTGAGGCGATACTTCCCGACTTGCCGAAAGCTCGAAGACTAGGCTCGTTCGTGTCTTGAATCAAAGCGATGCTGCGTGCACCCGCCCTTTTGGCTATGTTCACACCCTTGCAGCTTGCTATACTAGACATGTCTTGTGGGTTTCCTGATTGAGTGGCAGTTGAATCTCGAGCCAAGTACGCGAGACCATGGCTTGTTGACTAGAATAGAAAAATGAAGATTGGAAAATAGCGTTGTCGTCGGCACTTGCGTGTCGAATATCCATCGAGGCACTTGCTTGAAAACGCAAGAGATGAAAGCAAGAAGAAGAGTCCGAGCTTGCATGTTCTTGTCGAGGACTGACTGGCATTCTTCTTCTGTATTTGTAAGATGTGAGCTCCAGTCTCTTAGGATCTGAAATCGAGAACGAAAAGCACAGTAGAACAGAGGGGGTGGTACACAGCAGCGCTCTTTAACAAATGAGGCGCACTGCAACAGCGGACTGCTTGCGAACAGTAGTCTTTCGCCTTTTGCGTCAAGTGATGTTCATGTCAATCAAGGTACAAGGCTTTGTACATGGAGTGCACGATGCAGCTCTCCTGGGTACAGGACGGGGAAATAGATCGATTAGTAAGCACATTCCGATATATGTACACCTATGCCGACTACGCATCATTGCCTGTCTGCCATGCAAATGATTTCTGCCGCAAGCGCCAGATGCGATGCCCATACCACCGCAAAGTCTTCTACTACAAGCCTGGGTCCACTGGGAGACCTACAAGCTGTAAGCTCTGCACTAGGGAACATTGAGGGGATAGAGCAGAAAGGTGAAGACAGCAAAGAAGAAAGCGACTTACAACTCCTTGCAAGTGGTGGCTACAATGATGTATGGCTCGTTTCTCGCGCATTGCAGGGGGAAAAGCGATACGTGCTTCGCAAGCCGAAAGAGGATGCCCTGTTGCCAGACCAGGTTCGGAACGAAATCGCGCACTTGACTTTCGTCAAAAAGAACATCCAGAAGGTGCCTGTTCCACAGATATTGTGTCACTCTCTGGACGGAAGCGCCACAGGGACGCCTTTCATTGCTGAGGAGTTCATCGAGGGCCAGAATCTGAGCTCCGTCTGGAGCACTTTCGATGAGCCCGCCAAGTTGGATGTAGCCCGTCAGATTGCCGAGGTCATCGTGGAGCTAGGTGAAACAACCTTTGACGGCATTGGGGGTCTGATGCTGGATCATAGGCTGGGTCCAACAGTAGAGGGTATCAAATTGTTCAAAGGCAGGGTTAGTGTTACAGTCGCTGCAACTGAAGGCTTTGAGCTGATACGCAAAGGCTAAAATCCACTCACCAAGCTGCTATAATATTGGTCCTTACAGCTCTACCAAGGAATATGTGCTTGCGTGCTACGATAAAGAGATCTACTATTACCTGAATGGGTCCGAGGAGGACATCGACCAGGATTTCTTCGAAGACGTCCCAAAAGAAGATTTCATCAAGTCATTGCAAGACACATGTCAATCAATAGCCGAGGATGACACAGCTTTCCTACCGGAAGAACCTTTCGTCCTGGTCCACGGGGATCTCCACGGCCGCAACATCATGATGAAAGACGGCCATATCGAAGCCATCCTAGACTGGGAGTTCGCTGGTTCCTATCCGTTGAGTGAGCTTTTGGGCGGCATGGGTGTCGATGTCCTCGAAATAGAGGACGATGAAGGTGAAGTAGAGAACAACAATTGGAGCGAGGTGATTGTGAAGCTTGCAGGGGAAATTGCAAAATCCAGAGGTTGGGATGACAGAAGACTCGGGTTGCTAGTGGGAGACGGTAATTTGGAGCTCCAGAAGGCTAGAGTTGAGATGTTTCCTTGATGTAGGATATGGTCATCGAGCATCTAATATCGTATCCGGCATCAGTGTCTGCAGACGTCCAATTGAGAATACCGCTAATGAGCAATGACAAGCTGGTTCCCCGCGAATGTCGCATACTGCTAATATACCTTTCCACATATGATAGAGTCTCCTTACGAGTCCTCAGGGTGACCATCCACTGCAGTGTTAGATTCTCATTCATGGCTGCAGGCCTGACCACATATGCATGTGCCTGAGTAAGTCCATAGAACAAGCAAAGCAGATACCAGGATGGTTGGCAGATGTTGCAAGACGATTGCACAGGAATCGAAAAGCCTGAGCCGTCGCAGAGTGTCGCCTCCGAATGAGGTTCCAGTCACGTGCTCACTCTAGGTAGCCACATTCTCATCGTGTTTACACTCAACTCTTCATCATTAAGCATGGAGATCCTCGCACTATTTCTTAAGTATTGCGATTCTGCTGTTGTAGCATCGTCCTATGAAGTCCTGATCGAGGTGGGTTTGAACATACGCTTCTCCGCGCGGGAATTGTTGGCTCATCACTTGCAGCTCTTTCGGTTTTCAAAAGTTACTAGCAAAATCCTCATAGGTCTTAGAAGCCTACCTTATTAGGGCTTGTACAAATTGATCAGGAGTGCGAGTAACACCGGATCCTATTTCCACAATACAGTCTGCCAAACTAGCCAAAAGACTAGATCTCGATCCTGCAGCACAACGGCCAAGACGCACGATGCCATTTGAAAGAATACTCATATGTGGCGCAGGTGTAGCTGGGTCAATATTAGCCTTTTGGCTCGCCAAACATGACTTCCAAGTGGTCGTTGTCGAGCGATCGAAAACCGAACAAAAAGCTGGACAAGGAATCGAAATTGAAGAACCAGCGTTGAAAATTGTGAAGGCGATGGGTATCCTTGACGAGCTCAACGAGAAGAAGACCGGTGAAATGGGATTCAAATCTCGTCGACGCGCAAGCTCGTTCGTGTGGCATTTTGGAGGTTGGGGGCATTAGTCCAACAGGTGCCCTCGAACTCATGCGGGGTGACCTGACTGAAATTCTCTACAAATCTGCCGACGCATCCGCCAATGTCACATACAAGTTCGAGACCACACTCCGCAGCCTGAGACAAACACAAGACAAAGTCGTCGTCAGCCTAGAAAACAGAAATGACAAAACCATCGAGACCGAGGAATTCGACCTAGTAGTAGGTGCAGACGGAGTGAGGTCCCGCACGAGACAGCTTGTCATGGGCTCGCCCGAGGAGCTTAAATGTTTCAAGCCCGTCAACGCCTTTGTTGCATACTTCTCGATCCCTAAAGAAGATCAAGACTGGCCCTATTCCCGACTATGCCATTTCATAAATCGGCGAATTATGTGGATGCGGCCTGTAGGAAAGGAATCTGAGATGACATCGGTATACCTCATCTACGCTGATAATGACATTCACAACTTACGTCGAGCCAATGCTGCTACCGACAGACTGAAGCAAAAGGAAGCCTTCGCTGAGTTGTACAGTGACCTAGGCTGGGAATCACCACGGGTCATCGAGCAGATGATGAAAGCCGAGAACTTCTATTCCGATGAGCTTGTGCAGGTCAAACTTCCGAAGTGGTCTCAGAACCGAGTGGTGCTCCTTGGTGATGCAGCTTGGGCCCCATCTCCGTTTACCGGTGAAGGAAATCAGCTGGCGATCATGGGGGCTTGGGTACTAGCTCAAGAATTGTCAAGGAATCGGGATATTGTGGCATTTGAGATGTATGAGAAAAGACTGCGCTCATATGTGGAGAACGCTCAGAATATACCACTTGGCGGCTATGCACCATACATTTTCAACCCGCAAACTAGTTGGGGCATTTGGCTGCTTCGGACGGTCTTCCGTCTCGTTTCATGGACGATCCGTTTTGTTTCATGGGCCAAGTTGGCCAGGATGTTACCAGATCAGCAGCATCCTGATTTCGATTTGGAGATTGAGGAACTTGAAGTAAAGGGGGTAGAATGAAATGTTTCTACGGGATATTTCGAAGAAAACCCTAGGATGTATTTCTAGTAGAGAGTAGTACTGAGTGACGGATCAGGTTCTTCGTCCGCCTGTTCCGGGTCAGCTCAAGAATAGGCTGGAGCCATTGAGCGGCGCCAACGACAGGATGATGAGCGGATTGTGCACCAGCGCCTAGATAGTGTTGAAGTAGCGTACGAAGACCAAATGGTATGGGTGGTAGGGAAGGAACAATTGCGCATCCGACGTGGGAATGCGAAAACCTTGGGAAGAAAAATGGCGCTGGCGACGTTCTTATGCCTCCGGGGCACAGGAAGTAAAGTGGTGAACCTCAATAACTTGTCGAGCTTGGCTTCATCTACATCGTATGAAAGGACAGGAGCCTGAGGCTGCTTTCCCTAGTCGTCCCGTGCTGCTGAATGTTGTGAACGATCCTTGCCTGTAGTCAAAAGACCCATGATACATAGGATATGGGTGGATCAAGCGACTCTCTATGACCCTATATATCTTCAAAGTTTGTCATATGTCAGGAGGCAAGCACGTCTTGCATGGCCGCCCCTTGAAAGCCCGGGTATGCATCGGGCCGGAACCCGGCTCGCTTCACTGGCTTCGGAAGGTAATCCCTGCAACAGCGTCTGTTAGAAGATCATCCGTACAAAGTCTGGTCATAGATCTCACACGCGTCGGATTGCGCTGCTGCTCAAGGCTGCTTGTTCGTACACGGAAGACATGCCCAAAGGTCTTTTTGATGACTGATTCATAGAACTTTAGCTGAGGTTCCGGTGGGTTGGAGGGGGGCCCGGAACTGATGAGAAGCCCAAACCGAATATCAACAATCCGCCCATGTCCCTTCGGACAGAACAAACCAAACTCCTCTCCTTCCTCCATCTGCAACTTCACACATTACTTGTACCTCTTCTGCTGTCATCTCGCTTCTTTCCTTGTTCATACGCCATGCATTGACGTCGATCATCAGCATTGTCACCTCGGTGTAGAGTGACGGGGCTTCAGGTTTTCTGGATTCGTGCCACGTCTGAGCTCCCGCCAGGACAAGGATTGCTCGACCTTCAGTATTCGTATCTTTCCATTTGGACACCGCCAGCACTGCAGGACTGATCGGCTCTTGCCTCTTTTAGCGTTCTCAGCATGGCAGCCATTCGGTCCAGAGCTTACCTTGGGCCTGATAATGGAGATATCATGACACGCCAGAGGGCTGATGCTGTACGCGTCGCTCGTGAACAACAGGCTGCCATCACCGAGAAGTTGAGGCGGCAGAACCATGAGTTCCCCAAGTATGAATTCTTGGAGCTTATCGGTAAAGGCGCCTATGGTCGTGTTTTCAAAGCGTAAGGCATGGCCTGCCGTCTGGCTCTCGACCGGCCATCCTCAAATCTAAGCTTTGCTGACACCGAAACATAGCCATGATCTTGTCCACAATCGTGTGGCCGCCGTCAAGGTCATCGATATTGATACGCAGGATCACAAGGGCCCCATCCTACACAAGGACAGCACCATCACCGATACTTCTCATGAAATCAAGGTTCTTCAGCAACTCCAGGATGCCAAGGCGAAGAACATCAATCCCTTCTTTGCGGCGTTTGCCATTCATTCGCAGTTCTGGATTGTGACAGACTATTGCCCCGGCGGAAGTGTTTCTACACTCGTGAGTCTTGACCCTGCTTCCTCCGGAAATAATTGCATTACCGCATCGATCAGAATCTTGTGAACTCTGACTGTTTCACTTCCAAACTCACCAATGTAAATGTTCTTCTCACCTTTTCGGGCGACTGCGTACACAGTAGCTTCCCGGGATGTTAAATCTGGGCAGAATACGCTGACGGAAAACAGAAGCGAGGAACAGGTGATAAGCTAGAAGAGAAGTACATCATCCCCATCGCTAGGGAGCTCGCAATCGGTCTGAAAGCCATCCACGAAGCTGGTATAATACATAGAGATATCAAAGCCGCCAATGTAATGATCCATGAGAAAGGGCTACTGCAGATCATCGATTTCGGAGTAGCCGGGATTCTAGAGACAAGCAAAAACAAACGATCGACCATTGTTGGCACGCCGCACTGGATGCCACCTGAGATGAACAAGCTAGCACGTTCCCAAGAGTTGAGTTATGGTACTGAGGTTAGTGCTATGTCGATTCTATGTCAATGAATGTTACTTTGAAGGTGTTTCTGACTCGTTTTGTAGGTTGATGTGTGGGCATATGGCTGCACACTGTATGAAATAGCCACGGGACTGCCTCCTTTCCATCGTACTATTGGCTCGCGTATGCTTGGGATCTCTCAATCTAGGGAGCCGCCAAGGTTGAAGAAGCTGGAGCATTCGGAGGGGTTATGTGATCTTGTTGCAGATGTTTTGCAGGCCTTGCCGGCTAACCGCCCATCCATGGAGAAGGTGCTTCAGCAAAGATACGTAGAAAACACCCTGGAGTCTCATCCCACCACGTCTTTGGAGGACTTGGTCAAAAAGTATTACCAGTGGGAGCGATCAGGTGGACAACGTATATCTTTGTTCAACCCAGGTGGAGCTCAAGCTTTAGAGTTCCCAGAAGATCTGGACGAAGGTGAAGACGAATGGATTTTCAGCACAACCGTAAATTTTGATCGACAATTTGCGGAACAACATCATGGGGCCACAACAGCAACTGAATCTACTGAATCTGCTTTTGGGAATATCACAGCACTTGATCGGCAACCCGCTCGAGATTCTTTTGATGGCTACGTACTCGAGCCAGATCTCTACACACCACTTACATCCCCCGGCTTCCCCTCGGCGGTGGCTGAAGCCTACAAAGAGGACCGGACCCTGACCAGCAAGCCTGCTAACCAGGACGATGCTATTCTGGAGGATCGCATCCAGCGTGGAGGCAAAGCCCTACAGAGTTTATTTGACAGGGAAGCAGACCCATATAAATATAACCCTGTCAGAGATGAGGCCGGAGCCCAAGGACAGAGCCACCACGAAGCTCCCAACCGTCCAGCTGTGGGCCGCGTGAAATCTGACCTGCCACTTCGCGAAACAACTCAGTCGTCCTCCTTGAGCCGTAAAGAGCTCGAGGTGATCGATACCAACAGAGCTCGAGGTGGCATTCCCAACATCGACCTGGCCAATGTCAATACCATCAAAGCCAATCGTATGAATCGGACCACAGGAGACGCAGGCTCTAACGACGAGGATGAAAATGACAACTATGGTGGCTTCAAGGAACCCAAGCGTGCTACCATGGCTTGGACTTTCGGCACTGCTGAGACCGCCAGGGACATTGAAGAGAGGGCCAAGCGAGCCACGAAGGACTGGACCTTCCCAGGAAGCTTGGACACGGATGATTCAGACACGGACAATGCCCCTATCTTTCGTGAGCCCAAGCGTGACACACGAGCGTTTGTCTTCCCTCAGATGCAGCCTGCCGACGATGTCCAACCAGAGTTTCCCAGTAGGCCGGCGCTCCTCCATGCCACTACGGCTCCCGTTGGGGAGCCCCTTCACTCCGACTCTGGCGTCATTGATCTGGACGCCCTGATGATGACCAGCACAGCAGGACCACAAGAGTGCGACCTTATGCGTGCGGCTTTCAATGAAGATGAGCCTACTCTGACTGCCCATGAGACGCCAGTTGAGAATGAACCAACGATCACCGCGTCCGATTTCGCTTTTTCGAACGACCAGGGCAAGGAAGCCCCTTATTCTGCCTCGTCTACCGACGACGAAGGCGAGAACACCCCGTTCAGCAATCCACTTGCGTGGAACTCGCTGACCGACGAGGAGCTCAAAGCCGGAATCGACGAGGAACTGACTGCCCAGGGTATACTAGACCCCATGATCCGCGGTATCAGACGTCGCGAACTGCTCAAGCAACGCAAAGAAGCCCAATCATGGCTCAACCAGGATCTAGAACAAGTCAGCATCAACGAGTGGAAAGCTCAGGGATCCCAGACTCTCCCGCTCGCGGACTTGGAAGACTTCCCGGGCAAGTAAGTCATCCGCCCTCCTTCTGAAGCGCAGCAGACAAGTAACCTCCCACAGAGACCACGCCCTCTGGGCCAAATACGACCCGCAGATCAACCCCGCCCCAGGCTGGCCAAAAGACTACAAGTTCGGGCAGAAGAACCCAGCCCCCCCTCTGTCCGATATCCTCCGCAACAACAACACCGCCTCCGACGCCCAGACCTCCGCCGCCCAAAACCCCAGCCCCGGCACTCGCCTCCCCACAGCCCGCGACATTGACGCCGAGCTCCGTGCTCTCGGCTACCCCGACCCCATCCCGCCAAGCGCAGCCGCCATGGCCCAGGACGCACCCGAGGAGATGCTGGAAGCGGAGTTGACGCGGCTGCTGAAGGACTGGACGCGGAGTTTGGAAGTCGGGAGGGGTGTCATCCGTCGCGTCCGTGAGAAACTGGAGGCGGAGGAAGGGAGTGCAGGTGAGGGCGAGGGGAGGAACGGGAGCGGGCTTCGTTATGAGGAGGGCAGCGATGCCGGTGGAGAGAGTGAGTAGGATTGTGGATGGGAGATTTGCTGAGATTTTTGTCAGCGGGCCATACTCGGTCATAATTCAATCGAATTTATGAAAGGACTTCGTCTGGGTCCTTTTTTGCAAGGTTGGTGTTTCAAAGCTGGGTTTGATGTGCTCCTTAATGATGCTAATACTTCGTTTTTGGTAATAGCGATGCGTATTTTTCTCCTTGTTGAAGTCCATTTGTCCTCGTGTCCCAACCTATCCCACGAGAAAAGCATCGGCCGCTTTACCATGGACTGAACAACCAGTCTCCGAAGACCGACCTATCGCTGAAAAACCAAAGCGTCATAGCATTTGCCCTGTTTCAATCGAAACACCTTATAGCAGGGTCCTAAGAAGGCGTCGACCAAACTTATCGAAGACGTCCTTCACCAGAAAAGGAACGACTGTAGGGTTGGAGTTATTTCATACCACGTAAAAACCCTCTTCCTCTTTTTTCACTCTCTAGCAAGGAGATAGATATGGACATAGTCGAAAGTTCGAGCTCTAATTGATTTTGAGGTGGCTCGATGACATATATACAGCTGACTGTCTGAACGCCTTACCCAATGTTTCCATTCCCACAAGCTTCCCGTACTCTCATCTATCTACCTCTCCAAACACTATCGCACCAGCATCGTCAGCTGCAGTCCCAAAATCAAGGAGGGGTGAAGTTTCGAAAGGATATGCTTACCGAGATCCATGGTCCCAATGATCGCCACCGCATCCGCCAACAGATGGCCCCTCGAGATCTGATCGAAACTGCCCAGATGCGCAAACCCCGGCGCCCGGATCTTGCACCTGTACGGCCGCTCACTGCCGTCGCTAACCACATACACGCCCATCTCCCCCTTGGGCGCCTCGATGGCCGAATACGTCTCCCCGGGCGGGACGGTGTAGCCCTTTGTGAACAGCAAAAAATGGTGGATCAGCGCCTCCATATTCTCCTTCATCGCCGCGCGGGGCGGGGGCGAGACCTTATAGTCCTCGACGCGCACAGGGCCTGGCGGCATCTTATTCAGGCACTGATGGATGATGCGCAGGCTCTGGCGGAACTCCTCCATCCGGCACAGGTAGCGATCATAGCAGTCGCCGTTGACGCCGACGGGGACATCGAACTCCACCTCGCCGTAGGCGTCGTACGGGGCGCTCTTGCGTATGTCCCAGGGCACGCCGGAGCCGCGCAGCATGACGCCCGAGAAGCCGTAGTTGAGCGCGTCGGCGGCGGAGACGACGCCGATGCCCTTGGTGCGCCCGATCCAGATCCGGTTGTCGGTGAGGAGCTCCTCGGTCTCGTCGATGCGGTCGCCGAATTGGGTGGCCCATTGGTAGATGTCGTCGAGGAGGCCGAGGGGGATGTCGGAGTGCACGCCGCCGGGGCGGACGTAGGCGGCGTGGAGGCGGGCGCCGGAGACGCGCTCGTAGAATTCCTTGGGAGGTGTTAGTCTGCTGTTTTATGGAAAAAAAGCAAGTGGAGGAGTGAGGAGTGGGGATGGGATTTTTAAGGGAATAGAGACCATAAGTTTCTCTCTCTCCTCAAAGCCCCATAGGAAGGGTGTCAAAGCTCCAACATCCATAGCATGGCTGAGCACACTCATCAAGTGATTCAAGACCCGCGTGATCTCTCCAAACAACGTCCGTATCCACTTCGCCCTCGTCGGGATCTCGATGTTCAGCAGCTTTTCCACCGCCAGCGAGTAACACTGCTCGTTCGTCATCATGCTCACGTAGTCAAGTCGATCAAAGTATGGCAGCGCTTGCAGGTACGTCTTGTACTCTATCAGCTTCTCCGTTCCCCGGTGCAGCAGCCCGACATGCGGGTCCGCGCGCACAATTTCTTCGCCGTTGAGCTCGAGGATGAGGCGTAGGACGCCGTGCGCGGCGGGATGTTGTGGGCCGAAGTTCACGGTGTAATGTCGAATTTTACGGTTCTTGTGGTGGTCCTCTTGGTCGGGGTCGAGACTCATATGTTGGGGCTCGTCGAGATTGACAGGTTGCCCAAATTTGGGGTCGACGGGGATCAATTTCATGCCTTGCATTTCGGCGGGTTGGGCCATACGGGTGGGAGGAGTGGTAGAGAGACATCGTGCTCTTGAGGGGGTGGAGAGGAGTGAGGATGAAGGCCGGGGGCGTGGGGTGGCGGA
>JAABUS010003108.1_pt1 | contig 28245 bp, 28 predicted proteins | sample 5560161 | NCBI WGS metagenome assembly JAABUS01 (sample SAMN10711885, study PRJNA513376) | rock metagenome | isolation source: Antarctica rocks | place: Antarctica: Victoria Land, Trio Nunatak nord | collected 2016-01-04
CTCGAGGTTGACACCGACCGCGCCGGTCTCGAGTACCGCCTGGATGACAGTCGCGACTCCTGCCGAGCTGCTGGCGTAGCCGCTCTCGATGTCCGCGGTGACGGGCACCGTCACGGCTTCGGCGATCCGCGCGATCACGGTCAGCATGTTCTCGCAAGAGACCTGCTCGCCATCCGGGTGCCCGAGGGCCGCCGCAATGCCACCACTCGTGGTGGCGATCGCGGCCGCGCCCGACGCGGCGAAGATCCGCGCGGTCGCTACGTCCCACGCATTTGGCAGGACGAGGATGTCTGCTCCGTGGTGCAGCGCCCGCAACCTGATCGCGCGGGCCCGCTGGTCGCTGGGGTTCATCGTGCGACGTCTTTGTGGTGGGTCGCGCTCATCGGATTCGAGGCTCTGCGCATTCTGCGGTCTGCGCGTTCCAGGCCAGACTATGACCCTCCCCGGGCGTCACGACGCTCGTTCCTCAGCTTGCTCTCTGTTACGTCCGCGAACGAACAGCGCCGAGACGACCGCGGCCAGGCAGGCAGCCACACCTGCGACCACGAGCGCCGCGTGCAGACCGGATGCCAGGCTGCCCGGCGTCTCCGTGGTACCAGTACGACCGATGAGCAGGCTGCCGAGCACGGCGACGCCAAACACTCCGCCCGCTTGCCTCGCAGTGTTGTTCACCGAGGAGGCGATGCCAGCCAGCCGGCCCGGGGCGCTGCTCATCACGACGGCCGCCATCGGAGTCGAGGTCAACCCGTAACCGACCCCGATGAGCGCGAACACGGTGCCGACGTACCAATACGTCGTCCCCGCGTCGACCGGCACTAGGAGGAGGCATCCCAGCCCGACGAACGCGAGCCCGACGGTCATGAGGATCCGAGCGCCGGCTCGCCCGATCAGACGCCCGGCGAGCGGTCCGACGATCACAAACGTGAGCGACAACGGCAGGAAGCGCGCGCCGGCGTTCGCCGCCGAGGCTCCCTCCGCGCGCTGGAAGAAGATCGCGAACACGAAGAGCAGGCCGAACAGCACGAAGCCCATGACGAGGCCGGCGACATTGACGGCGCTGAACGAGCGGTCAGCGAACAAGGCCGGTGGCAGCACCGGAGACGAGCCGCGCCGCTCCACCGCCACGAACGACGCAAGCGCGAGCAGTCCGACGATGAACAGGCCGATGATCAGGCCCGACCCGAACCCGCGGTCGCGGCCCTCGATCGCAGCGAAGGCAACCACGCCGAGCGCTCCTGTGCCGAGCACTTGGCCGAGCGCGTCCAGGCCGCCGAGCTCCGGGTTCACGTGCTCACCGACCGCACGCAGCGCGAGGACGATGGCGGTGACCGCCACCGGGATGTTGATCACGAAGATGCTCGGCCAGCCGAACGCGTCCACGAAGCCGCCGCCGAGGACGGGTCCGATGGCCAGGGCCAGCCCGGCGACGCCGGCCCAGATGCCGATCGCGCGCTCGCGCTCGCCGGCGTCGGGATAGGTGTCCCTGAGGATCGCCAGCGTAGCGGGCAGCTCGAGCGCCGCCCCCACCCCCTGCAGCACCCGGGCACCGATCAGTTGGCCGCTTGATCCGGCCACGGCACATAGCCCGGAACCGACAGCGAACACGAGCAGCCCCGCCATGAACACCCGCCGGTGTCCAAAGCGATCGCCCAGGCGGCCACCGATGAGGAGCAGGCAGGCCAGTGGAAGGACGTACGCGTCGACGACCCACTGAAGCTCAGTCGCGCTGGAGTCCAAGTCTGCGCCGATCGTGGGCAATGCGACGTTCACGACGGTCGCATCGAGCTGCATCATGAACATCCCCAAGCAGACCGCCAGCAGTACGAGGCGCTGCCGTCGTGGATCGGACTGCGCGTCGTCGATCGGCAGCGCCACACTCGCCTCGCGCTCGGTTGGTGCCCCAGGTCGCGGCATCTCAACTCACCAGTGACAGGGGCTCGCCGTAGATCTTCGACAGTCGGTCGTTGACGTGGTCGAAGAACGGGATGACGGCGAGCAGCAGCTTCGGTGGGTCCTTGCGCAAGAAGAACTTCACCGGCGGCGTCGCCCAATGGGTGTCGTTGCGGACCTCATCCTCGTTGACGTCCACGTCAACGACCCAGAAGGGAACGCCGAGTTGCTCTGCCCCGTGCTGGTACACGGTCGGGTTGGCCCACGCGAACAGGTAGTCGACGCTCGACTGCTGGCAGTACGTGATGAGCGCATGGAGCACGGCCTGCGCCGCGCGCGAATCGGTTTCCTTCGACGAGAACCGTCCGAACTCCGCCAAGTGATCACGGTGCTCTCGAATGAAGCGGCGCATACGCGGCGTGAGCAGGAAGTACCGTTCGCAATCGATGGCGGGACGCGTCCAGCCGAACTCGAGTCCGGCGGTCGCCACGACGGAACCCTCTTCATTTCGGGCCACGAAGAACGCGTCTGGATGGCTGATCCAATTGGAGGCGTAGATCTTTCGGTAGCGCTCGTCGCAACACTTCACCGCAGCGGTGATGTCGTCCGGCGTGACGGCCACGCTCACGACGAAGCGCGCCAGCTCCCTCTCGGTGTGATCGCCGTCATTGGCGGCGGAGGGCATCAATTCACGGCTCCTGGCGTGTCGCTGAGCGTGACGATCTGGCCTTCCAGCGTGGAGCCGTCGTAGAGGTAGCAGGCCGGTGCGGGAGGCAGCACGGTCGCATAGGGCTCTCGCTCGAGGTCGGTGAGCACGAGCGCTGCTCGCTGGACGACTGCCCCTTCGGCGACCGGTGGCGTACCTGCGAACAGCGGCACCTTGCGCTTCGTGATGACCCAGTCGTGGATGACCTCCATTGGCGGGAATCGCGGCTCGATCGGCATGAACTGTGGCACGAGGTGCGCGATGATCTCGGGGGTCATCGTTGCGTCCTCGGCCAGTCCGTAGCGCTCTTCGATGGTCTGGCCGTCTCGCGCATACTTGAACAGCGAGGTTCCCCAGCCGATGCACCAGGCGGAGAGGATGAATCGCGCTCGGTCTGAGGACCGAAATGCGCGATGCAGGGCGTAGCGCTCGCTGACCAGGTAGAAGTCCATCTGGTCGAGAACGAGGTCGCATCCGTCGACGAACTCCGCGGCGTTGTCGGGGGTGATGCCTTCCGGGAACACGTCGACGCTCACGTCGCCCGCGAGATCATGGGCCAGCTGGCCAACCACCTCGGCCTTGTTCTGCCCGATCGTCGAGCGGCTTGAGCCGTATTGGCGATTAATGTTCGTCCAGTCGAACGCGTCCGGATCGGCCACCTTGAGCCCCAACACGCCTAGGCGCGCCAGCCGGATGGCGACGGCCCCGCCGATCCCGCCGCAACCGGCCACACCCACTGTTGCCCCCGCAAGCTTCCGCTGGGCAGCGGTCTGCTCCTCCTCGCTCTCGCCGAGCCACGCCTGACTACGGTCGACTCGTTCCCAATAGATCGTGTCGTCGTACGTACCATCGAGGCGGTGCATAGAGGCCCTTCCTTGTCTGTGGACGAAGACTCGTTTATGCGGAAAGCTGGAGTATTTGCCCAAAACTTCCGTCGGTCCGGTGCGTACCCCGAGAACATCAGACCAAACCACACGAATCAACAAAATAACATGTTGTACCGTTATTGTGAGCGTTAGTGGACGGCCGGTTCGCGACTCCGAGAGAGCCCGCCGGGGAAGCTTCAGCTCCGCGGTCTGGGAGGCGCTGAACGCCGTCGCGCTCGATGGTCCGGACTGCGCGCGGATCATGCGCGCGGGGCCGCCCGACCGCTACGTGACGCCCGGCAGGCCCACGCTCCTGCACGAGGAGGTCGGCTTCACCGGCAAGGTGATCGTGGAGCGCATCGCCGCGGCGGTGGGCGCGGGTCCTGCTCTGTCGGGAGCGTAGGCTGGGCGGGTGAGCGTGCCGCCGGCGATCCACCCGCAGGTCACCGCGCTCCTCGCGGAGCAGGAGGCTGCAGCGGACGGGAACGGGCCGTCAGACCTTGCCGCGATGCGCGCGAGCTACCTCGCGGCCGCGCTGCGCCTCGGCGGCGCGCGCGAGGAGGTCGCGCGCGTGCTGGAGGTCGTCGCCGGCGGTCCGTGCGCCCGCGCCTACGAGCCCGCCCAGCGCGTCACGCCGCTCGGCGCGATCATCTGGCTTCACGGCGGGGGCTGGATGCTGGGCGACCTGGACGGCTTCGAGCACGTCTGCCGGTCGCTCGCGAACGCCTCGGGCCGCGTCGTGGTCTCCGTCGACTACTGCCTCGCCCCGGAGCATCCGTTCCCCGCCGCTCGCGATGACGCGCTGGCCGCGGTCGAGTGGGCGCTCGGTCACGGCGCAGCGCAGCTCGGCTACGACCCGGCCCGCGTGGTTGTCGGCGGCGACTCGTCCGGAGGAAACCTCGCCACCGTTGCGGTGCGCCACCACGCCGACCGCGTCGAGGCGCAGCTGCTCGTATACCCCGCCACGGACGCGGCGATGGCGACCGCGAGCTACGCCGCCGCCGCGGGCGCCGATGTCAGCGGCCTTACCCCTGAGACGATGGAGCGCTTGTACGCGGCCTACCTGCAGGGCGCGGACGGCGCGGACCCGGACGTCTCGCCGCTGCGCGCACCGGATCTCGTCGGCCTGCCGCCGACGTTCGTCGCCGTCGCCGACCACGACGTGCTGCGCGAGGACGGCGTTGCCTACGCGGAGGCGCTGAGAGCGGTCGGGGTGTCCGTCGAGCTCCACCACTACGACGACATGGTGCACGGGTTCCTGCGCTGGGGTGGGGTCGTCGACCGCGCCGCCGAGCTCATCCGGGCGATGGGCGACTTCACGCGCGCGCTGCCAGCGGGCTGAGACGCGAACCGGTGGCGGGAGAAACAAAACGGCCCGCCGGGGGAGGCGGGCCGCTCTGGGGGGGAGGGATGCTACTTGGGTCTACTCTGCGATCTATGGGGGGAAGGTCGGGTGCGCTGCTTCGAACAGTGTGGACGAGTGGCGCGGAGCTGTTTGTGAGCGTCATCACACCGCCAAAGCGGTTGAGCGGTCAATATTCACCGAGGGATCCTGCGGGAGATGCTCGGCGGACCAGGTACCGAACTGGCTAGGCCGTGGATCCTGACATGCGATGATGATCGCCCGCGCGGTGCGACCGGGCGAGTCGGACACGCGAGAGATCGGTTACGAGGAGCACGGGCTCAGGCGCGCTCGACCACGCCGCGAGTCGTCGGGCGCCGCGCGTACGATGGTGCGGTGAACGCGGCGACCTACCCGGGCTGCCACATCTACTGGGCGCGACTGGACGAGCTGCATCCACGCCATCTCCCGCTGCTCGATGATCTGGAGCTGGGCCGCCGGAAGGCGTACAGGCGCGAGGAGGATCGCGCGCGGTTCACACTCGCCGCCGTCATGCTGCGCTTGGTCGTCGCAGCGCACTCGGGCGTCGCGCCCGCATGCGCCGTGGTAGATCGCACATGCGCTGACTGCGGCAAACCGCATGGCCGTCCGCGTCTGCCCAGTGGCGGGCTCGACCTCTCGGTGACACATTCCGGTGACTTCGCAGCCGTCGCGACAAGCACGGCGGGCCCAGTGGGCATCGATCTCGAGGCGGTCCGGCCGTTCGATCACGAGGCGTTAGTCAACGAGGTCCTCGCGCTTGAGGAGCGTGATGAGGCCACAAGTGTGAAGGCGTTCTTCACCTACTGGACCCGCAAGGAGTCGGTGTTGAAGGCCACGGGTGCGGGTCTGTCCATCCCGATGCGCGCCCTGACCGTAACGCCGCCGGCGCAGCCGCCACGGCTGCTGTGCTACCCGAGCGTGCCAGCGCTCCAGGCGCGGATGATCGACATATCTCCCGCGCGCGACTACCCAGGCGCAGCGACGGTTCTCAGCGACGAGCCGGTTGCCTTCCATCCACAGGACGGCTCGGCGCTCCTGCGGGCTTACAGGTAGCGGCTCAACACCGACGACGACACGGTCGTCGTGACGGTGGGCGGTTGTCGGTGCGAACCATCGAGCAGGCCCGAAACGCTGCTGGAACGGCGTTGCCATCGGCCTGAACGACGACACGCTGAACCGGATCGAACGGGTCGGCTGCTCCAGCTAGTGTGACCTGAACGCCGTCGACCACTATTACTACTCGTTTGCCGACATCAGTGCCGGGTCTCGACGACTACGTCGTCGAGACGTCGAGACCGGCTTCGCAGATGTCTGCGGCCGCCCCGGCATGTCACTGGAGCAGCGTCTAGCTCCTCAATGTCGCAGTCTGAGAGAGACCGAGTCTTCACCGCGACCCGGGATGCCGACGTCAGCTTGCCATCCACATTCGCGGCGCGCTCAACCGCGATCGCAAGCCTACGGAGATCGTCGAGGCGATCTTCCGCGTCGCGCTGTACGCCGGCTGTCGCACGGGAACCGGCATGCGGGACGCGAAAGAGACCTCCGACCTCGCCGTCGGTGCCGGCGACTCCGATCCGAACATCAGCTTCGAACCCGAGGACTCCCTTGGGTTCTGTCAGCTGTCAGTCCGGGAGGCTTGTCGGCGCGCGGTGGGTTGGCAGAGTTCAGACATCGAGGATCAGCTTGCCAATGGTCTTGCCGGATTCGATCTGTCGGTGCACCTGCGATGCGTCGGTGAGGGGCAGCCGTTCGGTGATCGGGACGTGGAGGCGGTCCCCGAGGACGTCGGTGATTGCGGTGCGGAGTGCGTCGCCGACTCGCTCGGCGTGGGTGTTGGCGAGCGCGGCCAGGTTGAAGCCCAGAACGGCAGTGCCGGCGAACCACAGATCGTTGGTGTCGACATGGATGGGGTCGGCGCCGGAGGCATTGCCCATCGCGACGAGTCGCCCTCCGCCACTGAGCAGCCCGATGCTCGTCCGGCGGATCGGTCCGCCCACGGGATCGATGATGACCTCAAACCCCCGCCCGTCGGTCAGGAACTCCGCGCGGTCGGCCAGATCGTCGCGCAGGACCACGGTGTCGTAGCCGAAGGCGGCGGCTTTGTCGATCTTCTCGGGGCGTCCGACGGTGCCGATGACGCGGGCGGCGCCGAGTCGCTTCGCGACCTGGCCGAGCTGGCTGCCGACACCGCCGGCGGCGCCGTGGATCAGGACGGTCTCGCCTTCCGTTAGGTGCGCGACCGCCATCACGAGTGTCGCGGTGGTGCTGTTGGACGGCACGCCAGCGACCCTGGCGAGTGTGTCATCGTCGACGTCGTCGGGCAGCGGGGCGACGAGGTGCGCATCAGCGACGGCGATCTCGGCGTACCCACCGCCATCGATGATCGTCAGCGCGGCGACGAGCTGACCGACCCGCAAACCGGTCACGCGCTCGCCGAGGGCGCGGATGCGGCCAGACACCTCGATTCCAGGCACGTAGGGCAGCGGAACGTCGACGGCGCCCTTGCGGTAGAGGACCTCCGCGTAGTTAGCGCCGGCATGGGCGACATCAATGCTGATCTCTCCGGGCCCGGGGACGGGGTCGGCAAGATCGACGGGCAGCAGCACATCAGGGTCGCCGAACTCGGGAATGGTAATCGCGCGCATGGTCTACTCCTTGGTGGGCTTGCGTCAGTACCGTGCACCGACGGCCGCTGGCACCCCGTCGAGTCTCAGGAGATCATCCGGACTTAGGTGGAGGTGCGCAGCGCCCGCGTTCTCCTCGATCCGCGCGATCTTGGTAGTGCCGGGAATCGGAACCACCATCGGTCCTTGGGCGAGCGTCCACGCGAGAGCCACCTGCGCGGGCGTCGCCCCGTGACCTTCAGCGACCTCCCGTACCCGCTCGACAATCGCCACATTCGCTTGACGCGCCTCGGGTGTGAAGCGAGGGCTTCGTGAGCGATAGTCGCGGTCGCCGAAGGTGGCCTCGGTGATGGCTCCCGTCAGATAGCCACGTCCGAGAGGGGCGAAAGGAATGAACGCGACGTCGTGCGCCTTGCACCAAGGCAGGATGTCGGCGAGGGCGTCACGCGTCCACAGCGACAGCTCAGACTGCACGGAGGCGACTGGGTGGATGGCGTGGGCTCGCTCCAGCTCGTCGACTGATACCTCCGAGAGCCCAAGTCCGCGCGCCTTACCGGCGGCCACGACCTCGGCCATAGCACCCCACGTCTCCTCGATCCGGATGGTGGGATCGACGCGATGTAACTGGTACAAGTCGACCGCGTCCGTGTGCAGGCGTCCGAGCGACGCGTCGATCGCTTCGCGCACGTGCTCGGGACTGCCGTCACGGTGCGTCGCGAACCTGACCGGATCATCGACGACGAGCCCAACTTTGGTGGCCAACACAACCTCGGCACGCCGGCCGAGAAGCGCTCGGCCCACCAACTCCTCGTTCGTGAAAGGGCCATACATATCCGCGGTGTCGATAAGCGTCACGCCACACTCGACAGCGCGATGAATCACCGCCTCCGCCTGCGCGTCGTCTGCATCAGCCGAGCCGTACGCCCACGACATCCCCATGCAGCCAAGGCCGACTGCGCCAACCCTGAGTCCGGAACTACCCAAGCGCCGCTCCGGCAGGGCCTTCACTCGGCGCTGCCAATCGGCGAGGCGGTGCCGTCCGGTCGGCTTCCGCCGCCCCAATGGGTTCCGGCGAGCAACTCCGCATCGATCTTGTGCAGCAGGTCGTGGTTGATGTCGACAATGGAGTCGACCGTGTGACGCACCCCTGTCTCGGCCATCTGCTTTCGCTGAAAGTTGTGCGGCATGCTGGCCGGGACGCCGATGAAGCCTGCTCCCAGCGCCTTCGTGACCTCGGCGACGCGATTGATGTCGTCGATGAACAACACCTCGTCGTAGTCGTAGCCAAAGATATCTTGGACAATCTCGTCGACACCCGGTCGAAAATCGTTCACGTCAACGTAAGGGATCTGCGGATCGAAATACTCCGCCAGTTGGCCGAGGAACGTATCGAACGAGTACTCGCGGTTGCGGCCACCGTAGCTGGTGATACGGACCCCCGTCGCCTGAAGGGTTTTTAACAGATGCGGCGCGCCGGCGGACGTCTCGACCGGATGCTGCTCCAAGTACGCCTCTCGCTCGACGAAGAAGGCGTCGATGGTCTTCTTCGCTGACCACGGCAGCTTGCACGCGAGCGCCATGTTCTGCCCGGCTGCCAGCTGGGGCGAACCCCAGACGCCCCGCTCCACAACTGCGGTGTACTCGCCGCCGTGCTTGGTGACGAACTGCTCGATTACCGGGCTGTAGGTATCGTTGAGAAGCACCCCGTCGCTGTCGAGGGCGACGAGGCGAATCTTCTGGAATTCAACCATCGGTGCAGTCTGCCTTTCGTTCGATGTTGGCCTTGCCCGCCATTCTTAGCGTCGGCCTGGTCAGGCGGCTGCGGAGGTGATGACGAGCGCGGCGTTGTGCCCACCGAATCCGAGTGACGTGCTCATCGCCGCGTGGATCGGTATCTGTCGGGATGACCCGCTCACCACGTCGAGTTCGACGAGCGGATCGAGATTTTCCAGGTTTGCCGTCGGCGGCACCGTCTGGCTCTCGATTGCGAGCACAGCATAGGCAGCCTCGATCGCGCCCGCCGCGGCCAACGTGTGCCCGGTCACCCCCTTTGTGGAAGTCACCGCGGGACGCCGCCCGAGGACGCGTCGGAGGGCGGCCGCTTCGGTGCTGTCATTCAGAGGCGTCGAGGTGCCGTGGGCGTTGACGTGGTCGATGTCCGCGCCCGCGATGTCGGCGTCGCTGAGTGCGTTCCGTACTGCACGCTCGATGCCCGAGCCAGCCGGGTGTGGCATGGTCGGATGGTGGGCGTCAGAGGCGGCACCGTACCCGCTGATGAGCGCGCGGATCGGGCCGTTTCGCGCCGCGACGTCTGCCGGCCGTTCAAGTATCAGAAATCCGGCGGCCTCGGCGGCGACGAAGCCGTCACGGTCGGCATCGAAGGGACGGCACGCCGATTGTGGCTCGTCGGTGCGCTGGGACAGCGCGCCCATCTGGCTAAGCGAAGCCATCGCGGCGGGGGACAGCGCTGACTCCGCGCCGCCGGCGATCACGATGTCGCACTCCCCGGAGCGGAGCATCGCGCGTGCGATTCCGATGGCGGTGGTGCCCGACGCGCATGCGGTCGCGGTCACCATGCTCGGCCCTGTGGCAGAGAGATCAATCGCAAGGTGGCCGGCCACCATGTTCATCATGGCCGCCGGAATGGTCATCGGTGAAACCATCTGGTCGCCCTCCTCCAGATACCGACTCTGCTGATCCTCCACGGTCTGTGTGCCGCCGAGAGAGTTGCCGACAACAATGCCTATTCGGTCGCCATTCCAAGTCTGTGGATCCAGTCCGGCGCCAGCGATCGCCTGCCGCGCGGCGACCAGCGCCAGTTGGACGAACCGAGCGACGCGCCACGCGACCGGTCGTCCCAGCAGTTCGTTCGCATCAAAATCCGGTATCCGACAAGAAAAATCAACCTTCAAGCCGGCCAGTGCAGGGTCTGTGGCGGCCATGGAGACGCCCGAGCACACACGTTCCCAGTTTTCGATTTCCCCGATCCCGGCCGGAGTGACGAGGCCGATTCCCGTCACCGCGGCATGGAACGCAGGCCGCTCGGACGGGCAAGTACTGGGCTGCGTCATGCTGCGGCACCCTTGGACACCAGCAGCTCTGCGGTTTCAGCGATCGTGAACTTGGGCTTCAGATCACCCTCAGCGATCGGAACGTCGAATTCGCGCTGCATGTCGATGCCAAATTCGATCAGCATCAGCGAGTCGACGCCCATCTCCTCGAAGCTGGCACCGTCACGCATCGCCTGTTTGTCCACCCCGAAGGTGTCGTTGGCTATGGTCTGGATCCGTTCCTGCAGCTCGGTCATGTCTGCTCCTTCGTAGTTTCGGTAAAAGTCGGCCTGTTGTGGACAGCGATGTCGGGCCAGATCAGGGCGGTCGAGCCCCAGGTGAGGCCCCCACCAAACGCCGTGAGCACGACCCGTTCTCCTGCGACCAAGTCGCCGCTCTCGGATGCGTCGGCCAGCGCGAGCGGTATGGAGGCGGCGACGGTGTTGCCGACTCGGTCGAGATTGCTCGGCATCCGCTCCGGGCTGAGTCCCAGTTCTCGCGCGCAGGCGTTGAGGATGCGGGCGTTCGCCTGGTGGGCGACGAAGTGGTCGATCTCCTCAAGTCTCCACTCCGCCGCCTCGACGATGGCCTTGGCAGACTCGGTCATCCGCTGCACCGCGCGGGCGAAGACCGGCTTGCCGTCCATCTGGAAGTAGTGCTCGGCTTCCTCAGCGTCGATACCGGTCGAGCGCTGCTCCGACCCGCCGGCCGGAACGGTGATCATGTCTCCTGCGTCGCCGTCGCTTCCAAGGTCAAAGCCGAGCAGTGCCCCCGGCTCGTCCTGGCTACCGGCGCGCAGTACGACCGCCCCTGCTCCGTCGCCGAAGATCACTCGAGTCGAACGGTGATCGGGGTGCAGGATCGTCGAGAACGCGTCCGCTCCAATCACCAGCACGGTGTCTGCCGCGTGCGCACTAATAAAACCGGCTGCGGTCGCCAGGGCGTACAGAAATCCAGTACAGACCGCTCCTACGTCGAAGGCGGCCACTCCCGAAAGCCCGAGTTTACTGGCCACCAGCGGCGCCGTAGCTGGGCAGGACCGGTCGGGGGTGCTGGTCGCCAGGACCACGGCGTGTACTGAGTCGCCGTCCTGCGAGGACTGGAGTGCGCGTCTGCCCGCTTCGATCGCAAGATCGCTCGTGCTGGTTCCTGGTGACACGATGTGCCGCTGGCCAATGCCCGTGCGTGACTTGATCCACTCATCCGAAGTGTCCAGTTCGTCAGCCAGCATGTCATTGGTGACGGCGTCCGGTGGTGTCCACGAGCCGAGTCCGGTGATCACGGCCGCGCGGTCAGTCGTACGAGACGTTCGCCGGGAATGGCACTGTGTAGGCCGGACAGACTCCGCTGATTCCGCCGCGACCGTCGATCTGACCGTGAAGAACGTCTCCGCGATCAACTGGTCATTTTGGGCGAACGTGATACGCATCGTGTGCGCGTCAGGATCGGTGCAGGGCTCAGGACGAAACGCAGTCACAGTGGTCGGCGTATCCAATTCGGCATACGCGCTGAATGATGCATTCAACTCCGTCATTACGGCTTGGCGCGGGGCAATCCCGGCGAAATGCTCGGCCGCCATCACGCAAGCCTGGCGGCCGGCTTCCATCAGGACCATGCCCGGCAGATGGTCTTGCGCATGGTCGAACATGCTCGGGTGTTCGCCGAGCACACGCAGGGAGGCGCAGATGGCTTCGTCATCGACCCGCGGCGCCAACAGGAGCACGTTGGCGGCGTGGTTGCGCCCTACGCGCCACGGGGGCACCCCGCCAGGACCGGCCGCGCGATAGTCGTCCGAGGAAGGTGGCGACGTTTTTCTGCCGCGTGATCGCACCGCCTCATACATGTCGTCCGCCAAGTAGTCCACGTCCATCGACACGTCGCCAACAGGCGTCCCCGCCAAGGAGACCTGCATCGCGTAGTGCTGGCCGCGCAAGGTCGTCCCACGCCATGCAGCCGCCGACGTGGTCGCCGCAATGGTGAGCTCACGAGGGCCCCGCCCGGACAACGTCGAATCGGCAGCGAGCAACTGCATGTGCCAGGATCGAAGAACGAATTTCGTGTCGATGGGAGCTGAGAAGTGCGCGTGCACGGCGTGAGTTTCTGCTTGGCGGCAACACTCGAGTACAAGCAAGGGATCGAGGATGGCCGCGGGACCGACGTGATCGGTGTAGTAGGGATGTGCAACCGGGAGTAGCGCTCCGGCCACGAAGTGGGTGTCGTCGATGCGGGCGCTATCGGTGAGGAACAGCTCGGACAGACCGTTGCGATGAACGAGACTGCGGGATACGGTGCGGTCGAAGGTTAGCGTTGAGAGATGCGTATAAAGCTCGTCGGAAGTGGTGTTTGACATGATCAGTACGGCCTCTCTCGCTGGCATTTTTGCAAGGTGCATTCTTCCCGCAACCAGTCGCTCGCGCCACTCGTCTGCGGTGCGTCTGTCCTGGTACAACGTTTCAGAGCGACGACATTCCTCCGTCGACTTGAAGGACTTGGCCGGTGATGTAGGAAGCTTTTCCTGACACCAAGAACGAAACGGCGTCGGCGACCTGCTCGGGTTGACCAAAATGTCCCATCGGCACCTTCGCGATTATTTCATCACGAGTCGGGTCTGGCAGTTCGGCGGTCATCTCAGTGTCGATGAACCCCGGCGCGACGACGTTGACCCTGATGCCAGCGGCAGCGACTTCCTTGGCCAGAGAACGACTGAACGCATCAATTCCCGCTTTCGACGCGCTGTAGTTCGCCTGTCCGGCGTGCCCATAGATGCCTATGATGGAAGAGATGTTGACCACGGCTCCCACCCTGCGCTTTGCGAAGCCGTAAATCAAGTTTCGGGTGATGTTGAACGTTCCAGTCAGGTTCGTCGCGATGACCGTGTCCCATTGTTCCCCGCTCATGAGTGCCACTGGCCGGTCACAAACGATCCCGGCGCAGTTGACGAGGACGGCTGGCGGTCCGAGGCCTTCCTCTGCGTCCGCAGTGAACTCCTTAGTTGCATCGAACGATGCAACGTCGCACCCGGCGTGAAAGCAGCGCCTTCCGAGAGCCTTCACAGCGGCAGCCACTTCGTCGGCAGCCGCGGACGAGGATCGGTAACAGAACGCGATGTCGTAGCCGTCTTGGGCGAGTCGCAGGACGATGGCTCGCCCGATGCCGCGCGAACCACCTGTTACGAGAGCAATTGTCATGCGTAGACCAGTACCGCACCGTCATCGTGGATAAACCCCAGTGCCGAAAAGATACAACAACGCAACATACTGGTTATTGGGTCAATGACCTCGCGAGCCTCGCGCCGGTGGCCGGTGTCGTGGTTTGGTAACGACTCTTGACCGGTTGTGATCATGCGCGGCGGAGTCATCATCGCCATTGCTGAGGAAAGTGCCGCCGGAGCGCTGAGGGCCCCGTGCGTCAACTGGTCGGTGGGGGTAACCGTCTTGGCGGCATTATCACTGATCGAGAGAATGACTCTGGAGGACGCGGTTTTCGAGCACAGGACGACCAAGTCCTGACCTTCTGGGGCGCTACGCTCACCCCTGAGCAGATACTGCACCGCGGCTTCACCCGGCTGCTGGCGTCGTGGTGACAGAGACCGCGCCGTGACGAGTGACCGCCCAGACACCGAGAGCGATGAAAGCCGCGGCAGATCCGAGCAGACATGTTGCGGTCCAGCCGGCGGCACCGAACACGATCGTCGAAAGCAGTGAGCCGAGCACCCCGCCTGCGAAGAACGCCACCATATACGCGGTGGTCAGCCGACTGCGCGCCTCTGGACGTAGGCGATAGATCGCGCTCTGATTGTTGATGTGCGTGGCCTGTACCCCGAGGTCAAAGATGACGATGCCAACGATCAGCGCGAGAAGCGACGAGGCACCGACCGCGAGTAGGATCCAGCTGGCGAGCATCGTGAGCATCGCGGCGACCAAAACGAGCTGGTCGTGTCCGCGGTCAGCGAGACGACCGGCGACCGGCGCGATCAGTGCCCCGCCGAGACCAGCCAGTCCAAACAGCCCGATCACCCCCTCGCCGTAGTCATAGGGTGAGCGGGCGAGCAAGAAGGCGATCGAGGTCCACAGCACCGAGAAGCCGCCCATGGTGAGCGCGCCGAGCACCATGCGTTGGCGCAGAATGGGCTCCTCGGCGATCAGTGACAACACGGAACGCAGCAGCTCGCGGTATCGCAGCCGCTCCGTAGGTTCGGTGACCGGCAGCGCGCGATGCAACACAAGCGCAAGCACGAGCATGGCAGCGGCTGCAACCCCGAACACCATGCGCCACCCGCCGACCGAGGCGATCAGGCCGCTGAGCGTGCGCGACACAAGAATCCCGATCAGCACACCGCTCATGACCGTCCCGACCACCTGGCCGCGTTCCTCCGGCCCGGCCATACTCGCGGCAAGCGGCACGACGATCATCGCGACGACCGAGAGCGTGCCCAGCGCGGCGAGCGCAGCTGCCAGCACGACAAACCCGGGTGCTGCGGCACAGGCAGCGGCAGCCGCAGCCGCACCGAGAAGGACGATGGTGATCAATCGCCGACGCTCCAACAGGTCCCCGAGTGGCACCAGCAGCGCCAAGCCGAACACGTACCCGATCTGCGCGAACGTCACCAGCAGCCCGGCGGTGGTGTTTGAGACGTTGAACGCGTCGCCGACGACGTTTAGCAGCGGTTGGATGTAGTAGAGGTTGGCGGCCGCCAAGCCGCACGTGACGGCGAGGATGAGCACCAAGCTGCGTGAGATCCCCTTTGATCCCGCCGCGCCGTCGACTGGTTCGCTATCTCGAGACGCCGGAGCCGACGGCGCTGGGCCGGTAGTCGAGTCCCGAGGCGTCTTTGATGATGTGGCCACGTCCTCAGGCTAACGACTGGTTGGTTGGCTGTCAACCGTTCAGTTGGTTGAACCCGTCGCCTGGGAGCAGCCACGCCTCTGGCCGGACCGGCACCCCGGGGCGCTGGCTGCCGCGATCTCGAGGCGCTAGGTGCGCGAGGTGCGATACCGGGACCGGGGATCGAGAGGTCGTCACTGAACCGGCGATATGATTTCGCGATGGTCTGGAACTCTGTTGATACGCGGCAGCGCCTGCTTGACTCGGCGCGCGAGGAATTCACCGACCGTGGTCTTGAGGGTGCCCGCGTAGACAGTATCGCGGCCCGAGCAGGCGTGAACAAGGAACGGATCTATGGCCACTTCGGCAGCAAGGACGAGCTGTTCCAAGCCGTCGTGGCAGATGCCCTCGACGAGCATGTAGCCGCCCTCGGGTTGCCCACGGAGGATCTCGGCGAGTACGTCGGACGGATCTATGACTTCCACGTCACTCACCCCCAGCTCCTCCGGTTGATGCAGTGGGAGTCGCTGTCCCTCCGAGCTCAGCCACCGCTCGGCGAGGATCGGCGCGCCGCCCACTATGCGGAGAAGGTCGCCGCCTTAGCGACGGCACTCGACACTCAACCCTCCCTCGACGTCGCGGCCACCCTGATCACCCTCATCGGACTCGCCGCATGGCCCCACACACTTCCGCATCTGACCCGGCTAGTCCTTGGACCCGAGGCGGACACCGACAATGCTCACTGCGTACTCCGCGCACACGTCATCGACTTCGCTCGCCGAGCCCTGCTTCCTGCTACGAGCCAGTCAGGCAGCGCTGCGCGAGAGACAGCGCCGAGTACTAGAAACTAGTCGTCCGTCCTACCGCTCAGGACCTGCACCTTCCAGGCCAGCATGACGGGGTTCTCGGGGCTCATCTTCGGTCTGGGGCGACCCTGGGCCCCTCAGGCCGGCAAGGCGGATGGCGTTGCGCGCCAGCCGCGCGAGCGCTGCCGGCGCTAGCGTTCGTCGCGTGGCCAAGGTCCGCCTCGACGCCCTGCTGTACCAGCGCGGCCTCTTCGACTCGCGCACGCGCGCGGCGGCCTCCGTGATGGCCGGCGCCGTCCGGCTGGGCGGCGCTGATGGCCCGCGGGCGCAGAAGGCGGGCCAGCTGGTGGCCGTGGACGCGGCGCTGAGCGTCGACGCGCCGCCACGGTACGTCTCGAGGGGCGGGACGAAGCTCGAGAACGCGCTCGACGGCTTCGGCCTCGCGGTGGACGGTCGCCGCGCACTCGACGTGGGAGCCTCGACCGGCGGCTTCACCGACTGCCTGCTCCAGCGCGGGGCGGCCCACGTCGTCGCCTTGGACGTGGCCTACGGCGAGCTGCACTGGTCGGTGCGGACCGACGAGCGCGTGACGGTGGTCGAACGGGCCAATGCGCGGGCACTCGACGTCGGGCAGCTCCCGTACCGTCCCGATCTCGTGGTGGCCGACGTCTCCTTCATCTCCCTGATCAAGGTCCTCCCGGCCGTCCTGTCCGTCTGCGCAGCGCGCTTCGATGCGCTCGTGATGGTCAAGCCGCAGTTCGAGGTCGGTCGCGAGCGGCTCGGCAAGGGCGGCGTCGTGCGCGAGCCCGCGCTGCGGCGCGAGGCGCTGCTCTCCGTGGCGGCCGCCGGCGAGAGCGAGGACGCGAGCGTCCTCGGCTTCGTCACCTCCGGCCTGCCCGGGCCCAAGGGCAACCAGGAGACGTTCCTGCATCTGGCCGAGGCCGGTCGCGCCGGCGCGCTCGATCCTGCCGGCATCGCCGTGGCGGCGCTGGCCGCCGAACCTTGCGCGGCTCTCGCATGAGCGCCCCGGCCCGCGTGCGCACGGTCACCGTGCTCACCCACCACCGGCAGGAGCAGACCGTGAAGGCGGTCGCGGCGCTGCGCGCGATCGCCGAGCGCACCGGGACGACGCTGCGCTTCGATCCGGAGGAGACCGGCAAGCACGGCCTCGTCACCGAGGACGGCTGCGTCCTCTGCAACGCGCCGGTCTCCGACGATGTCGACCTGTGCATCATCTTGGGCGGCGACGGGACGATCCTCCGCGGCCTGCGGCGCTACGCGGGTACGAGCGTCCCGGTGTTCGCCGTAAACTACGGTGAGGTCGGGTTCCTGGCCACGGTGGACCCTGAGGAGGTCGGCGACGGCTTCGAGCGCGCCCTCGCCGGCGACTTCGAGGTGCTGATCCTGCCCGCGATCGCGCTCGAGCTGCCGCATGGCCAGCAGGCGGCGATCAACGACGTGTCGATCAATCGCCGGGTCGGGAGGCGCGTCGCGACGATCGCCTACGGCGTGGGCGGCCAGGAGGTCGGCTCCGTGCGCTGCGACGGGCTCGTGGTCGCCACCCCCGCGGGCTCGACCGGCTACAACCTCGCCAACGGCGGCCCCGTGCTGGCTTGGGGCGTCGAGGGCTACGTCGTCTCGTTCATCGCGCCACACTCGCTCACCGCCCGCGCACTGGTCGTCGCGCCGGACGACGAGCTGCAGGTCTTCAACCGCGGGCACGACCCCGTGGACATCGCCGTTGACGGCCGGCCCGTCGGGGAGCTCGCACCGGGCGACGTGTTCACGTCGCGCTTCGTGCGCGAGGCCGCCGACCTCGCGCAGCTGCCGGGCTCCTCGTTCTACCGGCGCATCAGCGAGAAGTTCGGGCGCCTGGCACGGTAGGCGCGCGGCTGTCCTTGACGGCCTTGGCATGGCGCCCTGGTGGAAGTAGCCTTGTGTCATGTCAGTCAAGGGCTCTGACGCGCTCGTCGAGGCGCTCGACCGCACCGACGCGGCGCTGCGCGAGGCCACCACCGATCTTGCGCTGACGCGGCAGGCTCTCCACGAGCATGTGTCGGAGTCTCCCGGCCTGACGGTGCGGGAGCTCACCGAGCGGTTCCACGTGTCCGAGGAGGCGGTGCTTGCGTTCGTGCGCACCGCGGGCGAGCTGCTCGGGGAGCGGCCACTCAGCGTGGACGCTGCGAGGCGCGCCGGCATGCTGGCCGCGGCGGCACAGGTCTGGGCGCACGAGCTCGGGCCGTTGCTGTCCAGCGCCCAGGTGCGTGCGATGCTCGGCGACGTCTCACGTCAGCGCATCGACGAGCTGCTGCGCGCCCACCGGCTCATCGGGCTGCGCGACAGCACCGGACGGCGGCGGTTTCCGACCTTCCAGTTCCGCGACGGCCGACCGCTGGAGCCGCTCGTCGCGGCCTTCTGGACGGTCGCCGGTACAGCGGCCAGCGACTGGACCGCCGCGTCGTGGTGCGTGTCCGTCGATGCGGCGCTGGAGGACTACTCGCCGGCGCAGTGGGCTCGCGACGGCCGGGACGCAGACCGGCTCGCTCGCATCGTGCATCAGGACGCCGCGCGCTTGGCGCGGTGATCTTGGAGCGGTTCCCGCGGCGGACACTGCGCGGGACGCGCGTCCTGCATCGCATCCACCGTGCCGCCCGCGAGCCGTGGTGGTTCTCATCGGACGGCAGCGGCCGCTTCGACCCCGTCGCCACGGGGCTCGGCGTCTGCTACCTCGCGGAGCACCCGTTGGCTGCGTGGGTGGAGGTCTTTCGCAAGCAGATGCTGCTCGGCGCTTCGGCTATCGCGTGCTCCCCGAACCCTGGTGCGCAGTGGTCCGTCCACGTCGGCTGCTATCAACCGACCCATGCTCCACGAGCTGCGCGTCGAGAATCTCCTGCTCATCGAGCGGGCCGAGCTGCGCCTGCAGCCGGGTCTCAACGTCATCACGGGGGAGACCGGCGCGGGAAAGACCGTTCTCGCGAGCGCGCTGGACCTCCTGCTCGGCGGCCGGGCGCGTCAGGGCCTGGTGCGGCCCGGCGCCGAGGAGGCCTACGTCGAGGGCGTCTTCGAGCTCCCGGACGCCCTCCGCGACGCGCTCGGAGATCGGGTTCCCGCCGACGCCGACGAGCTCGTCCTCGCGCGGCGCGTCAGCGCAGAGGGGCGCTCGCGCGCGTACCTCGCCGGGCGCAGCTGCGCGGTGACCGACCTGCGCGACGTCGCCGCCGGGCTCATCGCCTTCTACGGCCAGCACGAGCACCGCCGCCTCACGCTCGCCTCCGCCCAGCTCGAGCTACTCGATGGCGCCTGCGGGGCCGAGCACCTCGACGCGCGCACCGCCTACGCCCGGCACCTCGCGCGGGTGCGCGAGCTCGAGGGCTCCCTGGGTGAGCTGCGCCAGCGCGCTGGCGCACGCGACCGCGAGATCGACCTCCTGTCGTTCGAGCTGGCGGAGATCGAGGACGCCGATCCCTCCGAGGCGGAGGAGGCCGAGCTCGTCGCCCGGCGTGATCGCCTGCGCCACGTCGAGGCGCTGCGCGCCGGCGCGCTCGGTGGCGCCGAGGCGCTCGCGCCCGACGACGGCGTGGGCGTCACCGCGCTCTTGGCCACCGGCGGCGTCGGCCTGGAGGGCGTCGGTGGCGTCGACTCGGCCCTTGACGCGCTCACGGAGCGCTGGCTCGCGCTCGCCATCGAGGCCTCCGACCTCGCTGGCGAGCTGCGCGGTTACGGCGAGGGCCTCGAAACCGATTCCGGCGAGCTCGAGGCCATCGAGGAGCGCCTCGCCGTCTGGGACCGGCTGAAGCGCAAGCACGGCGGCACGCTGGCCCTGGTCCTCGCGCACGCGCAGCAGTGTCGGGAGCGACGCGACGAGCTGGACGGCGCGGAGGTCGCGCTCGAGAAGGCGATCGCAGCGCTGGAGGCCGCCCGCGAGGAGCTCGGCGTCCGCGCGCTCGCGCTGCGCGAGGCACGGCAGGCTGCCGCACCGGTGCTCGCCGCCGCGGTGCGCGAGCGCCTGGCCGGGCTCGCGATGGAGGCGGCCGTCTTCGAGATCGCGGTCGAGCCGCGCGACGAGCCGGGCCCGAAGGGCGCCGATGCCGTCGAGTTCCGCATCGCCTCGAACCCCGGCGTCCCGGCCGGGCCACTGCGCGAGATCGCCTCGGGCGGCGAGCTCTCACGGGTGATGCTCGCGCTGCTCGGCGTCGCGAACGACGGGTCGAGCGCCACGCTCGTCTTCGACGAGGTCGACGCGGGCATCGGCGGCCAGACCGCCCGCGCGGTCGGCGAGCAGCTGCGCGACCTCGCCGCCGGCCGCCAGCTGCTGTGCATCACGCACCTGCCACAGATCGCGTCGCTCGCCACCCGCCACTTCTCGATTGCCAAGGACGTGACGGTCGAGCCCGCGGTGACGACGGTGCGGACCCTCACGAAGAGCGAGGTCGTCGGAGAGCTCGTGCGCATGCTCGGGGCGGGGGAGGACGACGTGGCCGCGCGCCGTCACGCGAAGGAGCTGCTGAAGGCGGCCTGAGCGCGACTTGGGACGACGATTCCGGGTGGGCGGCTACGCGACATCGACGAGCTCCAGGCCCGGGAAACCATCGAAGTGCTTGCGGTTCCCCGTCAGCAGCGGCACCTGGTAGGCCAGCGCGGTCGCTGCGATCCATCGGTCGATCAACTGGCTCGGGCCGTGCAGCGGATGCCCGATGTGTCTGGCCTCCGTAACGAGCCGCGTCAGAGCCGCCGAAAAACAAGGCCGAGAACACGTCAGTGTCTAGAAGGACGGGGCTGTCAGTCGGCGCCGGCGAACCGGGTGTCACCCGCGCACGCCGATCAGCTCGAGGAAGTCGTCGAGCTCCTCCTGCGAATCGAACAGCTGCGGGAAGTCCGCGGCCCGACGAACTTGGCCCCGGATCTTGCCCTGCCTGGCTGCGAGCTGATCGATGCTCAGCGACTTCGGCAGGGCCCGGATCTCTCGGCGTGGCGCCGCGGCGAGCACGACGTCCTGACCGGCTGCCACCCCAAGCCGCGCGGCATCGGCCGCGGGCACATGGATCTCACCGTGCTCATCGACGGTCGCGATCAAGGTGTTCACAGCCGCGCTCACGCTCTTGATGATCGCACCCTGTACACGCGGAAGCGAGCACCAGGTCAAGCGCATCGGCGAGGGTCGTCGAACTGGTGCAACGGCAGGAGGCTTCGGCACTGAGGTTGTTGGCCTGGACCGGCAGCCGCCGCGGCAGCTTGGTCACCGCGCAGACCGTGCCAGCCCTCACGGCGTCGACGACGGCCCAGGCATGATCGTCTGCGGCGGGATCATCAGCGCGCGATTCGCGGCGTTGTCGTCGAGGCGCTTGAAGCGGACGTAGTCGACGACGAGTAAAGTGCGCGCGCGGTCAGGCGCGACATCGCGGGCGGTGGAGACCGTGCGGACCGGCTCATAGGTCTCGGCGTCCAGGTACCAGGTCGTCTCGTAGGCCGGGGCTCCCTGGCCGGTGAAGCGCTGCACCCGGCGACTGTCGAGCGTCTCCTGGCCCGCGGGCACGAGGCTTCTGTCCCTGATCATCGCGCGCGCGTCATCGGCGTCGGCCGCGGCCGTCCGCCGCAGCGCGTAGGCACGTACCGTCGCGGCATGAGCTTCGTGGAGCTGATCGAGGGACCTCACGACGATCGAGTGTCCGCCGGCCCTCGTTCGATTACACCTCATCCGGATCGGGCGTCGACGGGCCGGGGCCGCTCGGTCGCGAGAAAGCGAACTCGAGCGTCCCACCACCGCCTTCGCCTTCTCGCGGCGCCGGCGTCAACGCTGCTCGTCAGAAGGGCAGTCCGAGCTCTGCGCCTGCGTTCGCCTTCTCGGAAGCAGCGAGAACGCCCGCCCGGGCGGGTGGTGGGCAGCGACGGGCAATCAAGGGCGTCTGCGAGCCGCAGCCCCCGGCGCCCCGCCCTGCTCGTCCCGCCGACCCCTTACGCGCCGCCCTCTAACGCCGCCGCGTTGATGCAGAAGCGCTGGCCACCGCGATCGCTCGGGCCGTCGTCGAAGACGTGGCCGAGGTGTCCGCCGCAGGTGGCACAGAGGACCTCGGTGCGCTTCATGAAAAGCGCGCGGTCCGACTTCAGCGTCACCGCCTCGCTGGCGACGGCCTCAGTGAACGACGGCCAGCCCGAGCCGGACTCGAACTTCGTGTCGGCGGAGAACAGCTGGGTCTTGCAGCCGCCGCAGCGGTAGACGCCGTCAACGCTCTCCATGTGGTCGTTGGTGAACGGGCGCTCGGTGCCGCCCTTGCGCAGGACGTCGTAGGCCTCGGGGGAGAGCTCCTCACGCCACTGCGCGTCGGTCTTCTCGATCTTCTGGGTCATGGAGGCATGTTGACAGCCGGAGATTGCGGGGAGCTGAAGTGGAGCCGTCCGCGGCCGGCGCTAGGTTCCACGAGTGCCTAAGACGCGCTACATCTTCGTCACGGGGGGCGTCGTCTCCTCGCTCGGGAAGGGCATCGCCGCCGCGTCGATCGGGCGCCTGCTCGTCTCCCGCGGCCTGACCGTCGGGCTGCAGAAGTTCGACCCGTACATCAACGTCGATCCCGGCACCATGTCGCCGTACCAGCACGGGGAGGTTTTCGTGACCGAGGACGGTGCGGAGACCGACCTGGATCTGGGCCACTACGAGCGCTTCACGAACACGAACACCTCGCGCGCGTCGAACGTCACGGCGGGCGGGATCTACAACACGGTCATCCGGCGTGAACGCCGCGGGGACTACCTCGGGGGCACCGTGCAGGTCGTCCCGCACATCACCGACGAGATCAAGCAGCGCATCAGGCTGATCGGGGAGACCTCCGACGTCGACGTGGTGATCACCGAGATCGGCGGCACGGTGGGCGACATCGAGTCGCTGCCGTTCCTGGAGTCCATCCGCCAGTTCCCCGTGGACGTGGGCCGGCGCAACTGCCTGTTCATCCACCTGACGCTCGTGCCCTACATCACGCACGCGGGCGAGCTGAAGACGAAGCCGACGCAGCACTCGGTCAACGAGCTGCGCCGCATCGGGATCCAGCCGGACATGCTGATGTGCCGCTCGGAGGGCGAGCTGTCAGTCGACATCCGCAAGAAGATCGCGCTCTTCGCCTCGCTGCCCATCGAGGCCGTCGTGTCGGCCAAGGACGTCAGCGACATCTACGAGGTGCCGCTCTGGTACCACGAGCAGAAGGTCGACGACTTCATCCTCTCCGAGCTCGGCCTCGACGCCGAGCCCGCCGACCTCGCGGAATGGGCGGGCCTCGTCGCGAGCGCCGCCGCCGCGACCACGCCGGTGAGGATCGCCCTGGTGGGCAAGTACGTCAAGCTCGAGGACGCCTACAAGTCATGCACGGAGGCCCTGCGTCACTCGGGAACGGTGCACGGCGGCAAGGTGTCGATCGACTGGGTCGACTCGGAGGAGCTCGACTCGCTCGAGAGTGCCCGCGCGCGATTGGCGGATGCGGACGGGATCTTCGTTCCCGGCGGCTTCGGCCATCGCGGCATCGAGGGAAAGATCCGTGCCGTGCAGGTCGCGCGCGAGACCGACACGCCGTACCTCGGCATCTGCCTCGGCATGCAGATCGCGGTGGCCGAGTTCGCCCGCCACGTCGCGGGGATGCCGGGTGCGAACTCCACGGAGTTCGACATCGAGACCGAGTATCCGGTCATCGACCTGCTGCCCGAGCAGAAGGAAGTCGCAGACCTCGGCGGCACGATGCGCCTCGGCGCCGACCCCGTGAAGCTGCACCGGGGCACCCGCGCGCGCGAGCTGTACGGCGAGGCGGTCATCTACGAACGCCACCGCCACCGCTGGGAGGTGTCGATCTCGCTGCGCAAGCGCCTCGAGGCCGCAGGCCTCGTGGTTTCGGGCACCTCGCCGGACGAGCGCCTTGTCGAGATCATCGAGCTGCGCGACCACCCGTTCTTCGTCGCCTCGCAGTTCCACCCGGAGCTCAAGTCGCGCCCGGAGCACCCGGCACCGCTGTTCCGGGCGTTCGTCGGCGCCGCGATGGGCTTCGCACCCGAGGAGTTCGCCGAGTTAGACCGCGACGAGGTCCGCGCGTCGCGCGTGTGACGCGAGCGACCCCCGAGGAGCGCGAGCGGCTCAACCGCACGTTCGCAGAGCTCTGCGCGATCCGCTCGGTCTTCGGCGAGGAGCGCGTGATCGCCGACCGCGTCGCGGGCGAGCTGCGGGCGCTCGGGATTGCGGTCGAGGAGGACGACTCCGCGGCGACGTCCGGCGCGGGCGCGGGGAACCTGCTCGCGCGGCTTCCTGGACCCGCCGGTCGTCACCATCCGGGCGCCCATCCCGGGGCGGAGCGTTCCGTGCTGCTGTGCGCCCACCTCGACACGGTCCCGCACGACGGCGTGGTCGAGCCCGTGCTGGAGGACGGCGCGTGGACGTCGGCGGGCGACACGATCCTCGGCGCGGACAACAAGGCGACTGTCGCGATGCTGCTCGAGCTCGCCCGGCGCCATACGAGCGCCCCCGCGCCCATCGGCGTCGAGCTGCTGTTCACCACGAGCGAGGAGAACGCACTCGCCGGCGCCAAGGCGTTCGACGTCGGCCGGCTGCGCTCCGAGCGCGGCTACGTCTTCGACCACGCCAGCCCGATCGGCGAGGTCGTCGTCGCCTCCCCGACGTACTACCGCGTCGAGGCGCACTTCCGCGGGCGCGCCGCCCATGCGGGCATCCGCCCGGAGGCCGGCAGCAGCGCGATCGTCGCCGCGGCCAGGGCGATCGGGCAGATGCCGCACGGCCGCATCGACGCCGAGACGACGGCCAACGTCGGCGGCATCCGCGGCGGCACCACCGGGACGAACATCGTCGCGGAGCACTGCACGTTCATCGCCGAGGCCCGCTCCCTTGACCCCGTCAAGGCCGACGCCGTCGTGACGGAGATCGTCGACGCCGTCCACGACGCCGCCAATGAGCCCGTCTGCTCGTGCGACGTCGACCTCGCCGTCGCGCGCCTGTTCGCCGGGTACAGCCACGCACCGAGCGCACCCGGGGTCGTCGCCGCCGAGGAGGCCCTGGTGCGCTGCGGCTACGCGCCGACGCGGATCGTCACAGGCGGCGGCAGCGACGCCAACGCGTTGGAGGGTCAGGGATTCGGCTGCACGAACCTCGCCAACGGCACCGAGCACAACCACGAGGCGACAGAGCGCGTGAGCGTCGCGGCGCTCGAGGGCATGCTCGACGTGACCCTCACGCTGCTCGACGTCCTCGCAGGAGATACCGCATGACCAACCCCCGCGCCTTCACCCGCCTCGGCGGCAGGCAGGTCTTCGTAGGGCACGTCATCTCGGTGCACGTCGACCGCTTCCGCTTCGACGCCGACGGGGAGGAGGTCGAGCGCGAGGTCGTCCGCCACCCGGGGGCGGCGGCGATCGTCGCCCACGACGGCACGGACCTCTTCCTCGTCCGCCAGCCTCGCCCGGCCGTCGACGATCCGGATGTCCTCGAGCTGCCCGCCGGCCTGCTCGACAAGGAGGACGAGCCGCCCGAGGTGACCGCCGCGCGCGAGCTGACCGAGGAGATCGGCAAGGCCGCCGGCCACATCGAGCACCTGCACTCGTTCTGGTCGTCGGTCGGCTCGCTCGACGAGGAGGTCCACGTCTTCCTCGCCACCGACCTCTCCGACGCCGACGCCGACTCGGGCGAGAACGAGCGCATCGAGGTGGTGCGCTGGCCGCTGACCGAGCTCGGCGACGCCATCGCACAGACGCGCGACGCCAAGACCCTCATCGGTCTCCTGCTGCTGCGCGGGCATCTGCGTGGATGACTAGCTGATGCTACCGTATGTGCAAGTCAGTTACGCGGCGCACGCAGCTCCTGCTCGACGAGCAGCGGTACGCCCAGCTCGAACGGCGCGCGACGCACTCCGGCTGCTCGGTCGCCGCCGTGATCCGCGAGGCGATCGACGAGAAGCTCGCAGGTGACCCCGACGCAGTACGACGCCGGCAGGCCGGTCGTCGGCTGCTGGCCGCCCCCGCGCCGGACCAGGAGCGTGAGCCCGACTGGGACGTCGTCAAGCGGGGAATGCGTGACGGGCGCGGCGCCGCGCGGACGTGACGCGCTTCCTGTTCGACACGAACGTCTTCGTATACCAGCTCGGCGCTCCCCATCCGTATCGCGAGCCGTGCCGCGCGATCGTCGAGCGTCAGGCTGCGGGCGAGCTCGCCGGAGAGGCGTCGGTGACCCTCGTCCAAGAGGTCATATGGCAACGGCTGCGGCAGACCGGCGACCGTGCCGCCGCGGCGCAGACCGGCCGCGACGTGGCGGCCCTGTGCCGGCTCCATGACTTCACCCTCGCCGACCTGGCTCGCTCGATCGAGCTCTTCGAGAGCCACGGCGGACTCGACGCGTTCGACGCTCGGTTGGCGGCAACCGCGCTCGAGCGCGAGATCGCGGTCGTCCTGACGGCCGACCGCGGATTCGACGGCATCGCCGGTCTGCGGCGCGTCGACCCGATTGACGCCGATGCGGTTGCGTCGCTCGTCGTCTGAGCTTCAGTTGAGCGCGGCGCTCTCGCGCTCGCACCGGCAGGAGGACGCCGGCCGGGGTCGAAGAGGGCGTCATGGCCGTCGCCCCCATCTCGCCCCAGGAGTCGATGCCGGGATACGTCCTGGACTTCCTCGCCTATCTCGAGTTCGAGCGCGGCCTGTCGCGCAACACGCTGGAGGCCTACCGCTCGGACCTCCTGCAGTTCGGCGCCTTCCTGGCCCGGGGGGATGTCGGGGTCCTCGAGGCCCGGCACCCGCAGCTGGCCGCCTGGATGGACGAGCTGGCCGCCGGCTCGGACGAGAAGCCGCCCGCTGCGCCGGCCACCCTGCAGCGCAAGGCCGCGTGCCTGCGCTCCTTCTACCGACATCTGCGCCGCGACGGGGTCATCGAGCACGACCCGACCGCAGATCTATGCTCCCCGCGCAAGTCCCAGAAGCTCCCGCAGGTGCTCTCCCGCGACGAGATCGCGGTGCTCCTCCGTGCGCCTGCGGGGGACGACCCGTCGGCGCTGCGCGACCGGGCGCTGCTCGAGCTCATGTACGCCTGCGGGCTGCGGGCGAGCGAGGCGATCGACCTCGAGGTCTCCGACGTGGACCTGGTCGCGGGCGCCCTGCGCGCACGCGGCAAGGGCGCGAAGGAGCGCATGGTTCCCGTGGGCCGCGACGCGGTCGCCGCGACGCGCGCCTACCTCCAGCGCGGGCGCGCCCAGCTCGTCGGGCTGCGCGAGGAGCGCCACCTGTTCGTCAACCACCGCGGCGGCCGGCTCACGCGCCAGGGCCTGTACAAGATCGTCCAGCGCCACGCGAAGGCCGTCGGGCTGGAGAGCCGGATGAGCCCCCATACGCTGCGTCACTCGTTCGCCACGCACCTGCTCGTCGGGGGCTGCGACCTGCGCTCGCTGCAGGAGATGCTCGGCCACGCCGACATCGCCACGACGCAGATCTACACGCACCTGAGCGCCGAGCGCCTCAAGGACGTCTACTTCCGCGCGCACCCGCGCGCGACGAAGGACTGACGACGGAGGACGCCGGCGGCGTGTGGCACGATCCGCGCCCCGATGCCCGACCGCCGTGCCCTTCCCGCGCTTGCACTCTGCGCCTTCGCGCTGCTCGGTGCCGGCTGCGGCAACGACCGGACGCCGCCGCCGGACGTCATGACCCCCGGCCCGCCGCTCGGCTTCAACACCCAGCGCTTCGACGCGGCGGGGATCGACTTCGAGGCGCCCGCGGGTTGGAGCCTGCGGCCGGGGGAGCCGCCGCTGGTCGCGACGCTTGCGACGGGACGGGCGTCCATCTCGATCTTCCGCTACCCGCGCGACGTGCCGCTGCCCACGACGCGAGCCGCGCTCGACGCGGCCGTCGAGGCACTCGTGGGCGCCGCCCGCACGCGCGATCCCAGCTTCGCCGAGCTCAAGCGCGACCGGCTGCGCGTGGACGGACGCTCCGCGGTGGTGGTGCGCGGGACCGAGACCGTCGACGGGCAGCCGCGCACCGTCCGCTCGACGCACGTGTACGCGTTCGGCGGGGAGCTCGTCGTCGACACGATCGCGCCCGCAGCGGACTTCAAGCGTGTCGATGCTGAGGCG
>JAABUS010003109.1_pt1 | contig 28237 bp, 27 predicted proteins | sample 5560161 | NCBI WGS metagenome assembly JAABUS01 (sample SAMN10711885, study PRJNA513376) | rock metagenome | isolation source: Antarctica rocks | place: Antarctica: Victoria Land, Trio Nunatak nord | collected 2016-01-04
AGCAGGGAGGCTCTAGTAGAAGCGCTGGGCGTTGCCCTCAATGCGGTAACTGACCAAGACGCCCTGGATTTCTTCGAGCACTGCGGCTACCGTAGGAGCGTCCGATCTTTATGAAAACCGCTGTAGGTGTACACAGGGGGTTTGCGTCGACGATTTGCGGAGGCATTTTGCAGAAGCATAAGTTCGGCAAGACGGATATGGAGATTACCACCATCGGCTTCGGGAGTTGGGCTATTGGCGGGAGTGGTTGGGCCGCCGCCTGGGGAGAGCAGGACGACGAGGAGGCCATTGGAGCCATAAGACGCTCGCTGGAGCTTGGCGTCAACTGGATCGACACCGCCGCCGTATATGGGCTCGGACACTCCGAAGAACTGGTCGCCCAGGCGCTAAAGGGCGTCCCGGAATCCGACCGTCCCTACGTGTTCACCAAGTGTTCGCTGGTGTGGGACGAAAACGCTGAGATCAGCAACGTTCTCGACGCGGACTCCGTCAAGCGCGAGTGTGAGGACAGCCTCCGCCGGCTACAGACGGACGTCATAGACCTGTACCAGATCCACTGGCCCAACCCCGACCCGGATATCGAGGAAGGCTGGAGCGCGATGGCCGAGCTGAAGGAAGAAGGAAAAGTACGCCACATTGGCGTATCGAACTTCAACGTGGAACAGATGGAGCGGGCGAGCAAGATCTCTCCGGTCGAGACGCTTCAGCCGCCCTACTCGATGCTCAAGCGCGAGGTCGAGGCGGAGATACTGCCTTATTGCGAAGAGAACGATATAGGCGTAATCGTCTACTCGCCGATGAGGAGCGGTCTGCTCACCGGCAAGATGACGCCCGAGCGTATTCAGAACCTTCCATCCGACGACTGGCGACGCAACGCCGACGACTTTCAGGAGCCAAAGCTCTCGAAGAACCTGGAGGTGGTCGAGTTGCTAAAAGATATAGGATCTCGCCACGACAAGTCTCCGGCGGAGGTCGCCATCGCGTGGACGTTCAGGCATCCGGCGGTAACGGCGGCCATAGTGGGTGGCCGCAGGCCGGATCAGGTCGATGGAATCATCGGCGCCGCCGAGTTCCGCCTCTCGGACGACGAAGTAGCGGAGATAGAAGCGGCGCTTCCGTAGAGTCTTTGTAGTCCTGGTTCCAATACGCGCCGGTGGGAGGACCCATCGGCGCTTGTGCTTGCCGCAAGCTATGCGGCTACCCTGGCCGTGCGTCGTGTATTGTCAGTGTTCCGCCGTGCCACGCCGCTGAAGACCTTTGGCCGGCATGGGCAGGACGATTCCGGCTATGCTTGTATGTAAGAGGGTGAAATAAGCGACGGAATGGAGGGGATGACCTTGAGATTTCCAGATGATTTCTTGTGGGGTGCGGCGACGGCTTCCTACCAGATCGAAGGCGGCGTAAGCGAGGATGGGCGAGGACCATCCATCTGGGACACTTTCGCCCACACGCCCGGCAAGGTCTATCGTGGGGACACCGGCGACATCGCGTGCGATCACTACCATCGCCTGGAAGAAGACCTCGACCTTATGGCCGAGTTGGGATTGAAGGCATACCGCTTCTCCGTTGCCTGGCCTCGCATCCAGCCGGATGGCAGCGGCGTGGCGAACCAGAAAGGCCTGGATTTTTACCGCCGGATCGTGGACGGTCTGAGGGACCGCTCTATCGAGCCGATGCTCACGCTTTACCATTGGGATCTGCCGCAAGCGCTCGAAGACCGGGGCGGCTGGACGAGCCGGGAGACGAGTGAGAGGTTCGCGGAGTACGCAGGGATCGTGTCCGAGGCGCTCGGAGACTCCGTGGGGTCCTGGATCACTCTGAACGAGCCCTGGGTCTCCGCGTGGATGGGCTACGGCATAGGAGTCCACGCGCCCGGCATCAGCGACACGAGTAACGCCCTCGCCGCCACCCACCATCTCCTTCTGGGACACGGACTGGCAATGGAGAAGATGCGTTCGCTCGGCCACGGGGACAACCAGCTCGGCATCACGCTCAACCTCGCCGACGTTCGCCCGGCCTCGGAGGATCCCGCGGACGCGGAGGCGGCCCGGCGAGTGGACGGCAACGCCAACCGCCTCTACCTCGACCCGCTCTTCCGCGGCAGCTACCCGGAGGATATGCTGGAGCACTACCGCGCCGAGAGCGACTTCGATTTCGTCCGGGATGGCGACCTTGAGATCATCTCGCAACCGCTGGACTTCCTCGGCGTCAACTACTACATGCGCCACACCGTCGTGGACGGTGCGAGGGGAGCGAACCTCAGGACCGCCATGCGCTTCGCGGACCTGAACGTCGCCACCGTCTTGCCGGAGGGCGTCGAGACTACCGCGATGGGCTGGCCCGTCGAGCCCGACGGATTCAAGGAGCTGCTGATTCGTCTGCACCGCGAGTACACGCAGGCCCCGATCTACATAACCGAGAATGGTTGCGCCGTCCACGATTACGTGGACCCGGAAGGCGGCGTGGAAGACGAGGAGCGCATAGCCTTCCTGGACGGCTACTTCCGCGCCGCGCGCGAAGCCGTCGAGCAGGGTGTGAACCTCAAGGGTTACATGGTCTGGTCGTTCCTGGATAACTTCGAGTGGGCCGAAGGGTACTCCAAGCGCTTCGGGCTCATCTACGTGGACTACGGCACGCAGCGGCGCGTCCCGAAGGCGAGCGCCCGCTGGTACTCTGAAGTCATCCGGCGCAATGGTTTTGAAGACAACTGACTGGCGCCAAAACAGTATAGGCTCGACGCACTTCCACATAGAGTTCTACCCTCCGAACCGTACCGCCGAGAAGCTCAAGCGTCTGGCGGGAAGTGAGCAGGGAGCGGTAACGTACATAATGGACGTCTTGCCCGAGGAGACTGCGGAGACGCTGCGGATGGCTATAGAGAACGCGGGAGGCGAAGAACCTTGAAGCTCCTGGTTACGGGCGGCGCCGGATATATCGGGAGCGTCGTCGCATCTAAACTCGTCGAGGCTGGACACGAAACGGCGATACTGGACAACTTGTCTAAAGGACACCGGAGAGCCGTGCCGGATGGGGCGTCTATGATCCAGTGCGACCTCCTGGACTCTGAGCGGATCCACGGCGTTCTGGCGGGTGGTTTCGATGGGGTGCTCCACTTCGCGGCGCTCTCGCTTGTCGGGGAGTCCGTGGAGCAGCCGGAGCGGTACTACCGCAACAACGTCTGCGGCACGCTGAACCTGCTCGAAGCTATGCGCGAGTCTGGCGCTCGCCGTCTCGTCTTCTCCTCTACCGCCGCAGTCTACGGCGAGCCGAAGGAAATCCCTATCTCCGAGTCCTCGCCGACCGCGCCCACCAATCCCTACGGCGCTTCGAAGCTCGCCGTGGACTACTTGATCGGGGCTTTCGCCAAAGCTCACGGTCTCGCCGCCACCAGCCTGCGCTACTTCAACGTCGCCGGGGCCAGTGGGCGTTACGGCGAGGCTCACGACCCGGAGACGCATCTCATTCCCCTCGTCCTCGAAGCAGCGGCCGGCAGGCGCGACTCGGTAAAGATATTCGGGACGGATTATTCCACGCGGAACGGAACGGCCGTCCGGGATTACATCCATGTCGAAGACCTGGCGCGCGCCCACCTGCTCGCGCTCGAAGCGGCGGAGACTGGAGAGCACCGCGTATACAACCTCGGCAACGGCGCTGGCTTCTCCGTAAGAGAGGTAATAGAAGCGGCTCGCGGCGTCACGGGCCGTCGCATAGAGGCGGTAGAGTCGGAGCGCCGGGCCGGTGACCCGCCGGTCCTCGTTGCTTCGAGCGGCAGGATACGTGAAGAGCTTGGCTGGGAGCCGGAGAAGCCGGGGCTTGAGGACATGATCTCCGACGCCTGGAAGTGGATGCAGGACCATCCAAACGGATACGAGCAGGGAGCCGAAGCGTAAAGTCGAGGAACGCGCGGCGAGCGCATACGTGGAAGATTTCAGCGAACGGCCAGACCAGGATCCCGTCACCAGCCGCAACCCAGATGACCTGCCGGCGTTCTGCGCCAAGATCGTCGAGGAGTTCGCCGAAAGCAAGCACCAGGATCAATCCAGAAGCGCCTAAGCTTTCGGCTCCAACAACCGCTCGACCGATGGACCCCGCCATAGCGCGGGGGCCGTTCACGTCTCTGGGAAGGGTTTTCGAGGAGAGTCGTTGGGGTGAAGCGTTGTTCACAGTCGTAGGGTGAGCATCGGATATGATGGGCGCTCGGGAGTCGAGGAATGCCGCTTATCAGGCGAACGGGAGACTAGGTGCATAGCGAAGAGCGCGCTGGACGACTTGAACATACATCCATGTACGGACCATCGATTCGGCGAAGCGAACCAGTACGCGTTCCTGAATCCCTTCTCGGCGGCGTCGAGGATGACAGCTACGAGTACGTGATCCTGGGCGCCGGGTGCGCGGGGCTCAGCCTTTGCTATTACTTGCTGGAAAGCGAGGTCGAGGCTCCTATTTTGATCCTCGACCGTAAGACTCGCTTCGACGACGATCGGACCTGGTGCTTCTGGGACGTCGAGGACACGCTGTTCTCTCACCTGGAGATCAGAAACTGGAACTCCTGGAGCGTCCACGATGGAGCCCGCGATATCTTCCACACGTCCCAGGCCTATTCATACCGGTGCATTACCGCGGCCAGCTTCTACGAGTACGCCCTGAAAAATATCGCAAAGCACACCAACGTAAAGCTGCAACTCGGAGCGGACGTCGAAGGATATGAGGAGCGCGGCGCCGAAACCCGCGTCAGCACGGCGGACCGGACTTACCAGGCCAGTTACGTCTTCGACGGGCGTGGACTATCATCCGGCTCCAAAATCTTCGAAACCGCCAGACGGGAAGCCGTATGGATACCCCAGCAGTTCACCGGGCTGCGGTTGCGGACGGCGCGGCCTGTCTTCGATCCCTCCTCCTGCACCCTGATGGACTTCTCCGTGAGCCAGGAGCGGGGGCTGCGCTTCATGTATGTGCTGCCGTTCGGCGAGCGGGAGGCGCTAGTGGAGAACGTATACCTCTCCGAGCCGGGTATCGCCAGAGAAACATACCGAACGGAGATCTCCGAGTACCTGAGGGATACATACGGGCTCGCGCCCCAGGATTACATTGTCGATGGCGAGGAGCGAGGCTACATCCCCATGACGGACTACCAGTTTCCGAGGCGTATTGGCCGCGCCTACTCTATCGGGATGCTCGGAGGCCAGACCCGACCCTCTACCGGCTATACCTTTCTCCGCATCCAACGCTACTGCCGCGCTCTCGCCCGGAGCCTGACGGAAAGGGGCGCTTCGCCACTGAGGATAGAGTCCAGGCGCTTCGATATCCTGGACCAGGTCTTCTTGCGTTTCATGATGCGCTACCCCGAGCGCTGCCCCAGCGTCTACGCTCGCATGTTCGGCCGCGTCCCGCCGGAGCCGTTGGTCCGCTTCCTGACGGAGAAAAGCACGCTGACGGACGAATTGAGTCTCGTCATGGCCCTGCCAAAGATACCGTTTCTACGGGTCGCGGGAAGCGCGGCTCTCGAAAAATTCACGGGGCTATAAGGTGGCGGCAACCATTTCAGAGGGTGCCCGCCGGACGCTGGCGTGTGCTACTTTCACGCTCTCGTGGCTACCGGTGGGCGTGTTGACAGGCTTCTTCACGTTCGGGTTGCATCTCCCGCGAGAGTTATATTACGTTCCCTTCGGTGCGAGCCTCCTCATACTAGGGTTGCCGCATGGGGCCCTGGATCACCTGGCGCCAGGAAGGATCTCCAGCAGCGGCTCGACCACGCGCTCCATCCTCGCCGTGGCTCTCCTATACATGACCCTGGGTCCGCTCTACCTGGCGCTGTGGTTCGCCGCTCCGACATACGCGTTCCTGCTCCTCATCCTGCTAACCTGGTTTCACTGGGGACAGGGCGACCTCTGGACCTCGGCGTTCCTGCTCCGCGGTGAACCTTTCCGGTCCCGCCTGGTCCGGCTCCTCACGATCTTTATCCGCGGCGGGCTCCCGATGCTCGTTCCGCTCCTCGCCTTCCCCGAAGCGTATAAAACGACCGCGCGGAGCGCCGCCGGGGCATTCGGCGGCGCTCCGGGAGGGTTGGACCCCCTCTTCGAGCCAGCGTTCCGCATTCCGGCTGGCGCGGTCTTTGCTACTGTGACGTTACTGACACTCTATCTGGGCTACCGGGGCGCCGGTACGAAAAACAGGACCGCGTGGAAGATCGAAGCGGCCGAGACGCTTCTCCTCGCCGCCTACTTCGTCCTCGTGCCGCCCGTACTGGCTGTTGGATTGTATTTCTGTCTCTGGCATTCCACGCGGCACATCGCCCGCCTGATGCTGATCGAAGAGCGCTCTTCGGCCTCACTCGAGCAGGGGGGACTCGCGCCCGCCGTGATCATCTTTGCGCGGGAGTCAGCCCCGCTTACGCTCGTCGCGCTTGGGGTTCTGGGCGCGCTGTACCTCTTGACGCCCGGCGGGACGGGCAGCCTCTCCGGCCTTCTCGGCTTATACCTAGTCATGATCTCCATCCTCACCCTGCCTCACGTCGTAGTCGTTTCGTGGATGGACTACCAGCAGGATCTGTGGAAACGAACCGGCCAATGACAGTGGCTAGGAGGCAGGTTTATCCGGCATCCGGCGGGGTAAAAAGGAACAACGCTCAATCACCAATACCAGGAGGTATTTATGCCGCAGCGCATCGAAAGCAGCATTGAAGTAGAGGCACCTGTAGAGAAGGTCTACGACTACTGGAAGGATCTTGAGAACCTTCCTAACTTCATGTCCAATATCGAGGACGTTCGTCCGACCGGGCCGGACACCACCCACTGGGTCGTGAAGGGACCTCTAGGTTATAGGGCCGAGTTCGACGCCAAGACCACCCAGAACGAGCCGAACAGCGCCATAGCCTGGAACACCGAGAACGGCGACGTCGAGACTTCGGGTCAGGTTCGCTTTCAAGAGATGACGCCGAACCGTACCCGCGTCGAGGTCCAGATGAACTACTGGAACCCGCCGGGCGGCAAGCTTGGGGAGGCGGCCTCCAGAGTGACCTCCGGCCCGAAGACCATACTCGAGCAGGACCTGGTGAACTTCAAGGACATCATGGAAGGCACCGCGACGCCCGAAGAGGTCCAGCAGCGTCCCTCCGCCGCCGACGTTCACAGCGGCGCGATCACTTTCCTTACCTCAGGTACCGGACTCGCGCTTCTGGGTACCGGTGTGGTCCTCTGGCTCCTTCTCCGCGGCCGCGGCGGTTCCTCTTCCGGTAAGAAAGCCCGCATAATCTTCGAGTTCTAGAGAACCGGCACAAAAAATAGATAGAAGCACAAGAAGACGGGGCGCTCGAAAGGCGCCCCGTCTTCTTGTGTATCAGTGGAGGTGTCAACCTCCTAGAACTGTCGCTCAGGATATGATGACCTGGCAGATTGTGTCGAAGTAGATGTCCTCGCTCCTGTCGAATAGTTCTTTCAGTACGTCGGGCTCTTCCGACCGAGGACGGATACTGATTGCTCTGGTTTCGGGTAAAGCGGAAGACGCGCCTGATGGGAGACCGAGGAATCTAGAGCCGGTCTACTTTCGCGGCGAAGATGAAGTCGCTCTCGCTAAGCCCATCTATCTTGTGGGTGAAGATCATGATCTCCGCGCGGCCCCATCCGAATTCGATGTCCGGATGATGTCCCTGCCTCTCCGCTATCCCGCCTACCTCGTTTACGAAGATTAGCGCGTCACGGAAGTTATCGAACCGGAACTTGCGCTTGAGGTGATGCTCCTCCACGAGCTCCCATCCAGGGACCTGACGATGCAACTCCTCTAGCTCCTCGCTACGAAGCGGCGGCACGTCGCCCCTGCACGGAACGCATGTCTTGTCCGCGAGCCCTGTCATTCCGCGGCTCAGGAAAACGTCTTCTGGTAGAGAGCCATAGCTTCCCGCACGGTCTGGATAGCTTCTTCCGGGCCGAGGAAGTCGCCGGTTTTCACTTCTTTGTCCTCCAGCGTCTTGTAGTCTTCGAAGAACCGCCGCAGCTCGTCCAGCCGGTGCTCGGGCAGTTGGTTGAAGTGTTCGTAGACGCGGTACTCGGGATCGTCTAGGTGGACGCAGATGATCTTCTCGTCGTCCTCTCCCGAGTCCACCATCGGCATCATGCCAATGGGCCGCGCCCTCACCATGCTAAGAGGCTGCACCGGCTCCTGCATCAAAACCAGCAGGTCCAGAGGGTCGTCATCATCGCCTAGAGTCCGGGGTATGAAACCGTAGTTCGCCGGATATACGACGGACGAATAAAGGATGCGGTCCACTTTTAGAAGACCAGTCTCTTTGTCCAACTCGTACTTGACCTTGGAGCCCTTGGAGATCTCGATGATGGCGTTGAACTCCTCGGGCGCTTCGGGGCCGGTTGGTACGTCGTGCCAGGGATGAGGCATAGGGTGCAGCCGTCGGCTATGAGCCGCCAGCCTTCAGCTCCTTTCGGTTGATCTCGGGGTCTCGTCTCTAGCAATCTACCATCGCCAGACACCACGCGAAACAGCAAACCGCGAAGTAGCGGCTCCCTAGCAACGGTTCGCTTATGGAAATACCTGCTGAAGGCTAAAAAGTACCGGAGGAGGGACTCGAACCCTCACGGCCTCGCGGCCACCGGATTTTGAGTCCGGCGCGTCTACCATTCCGCCACTCCGGCGTCGAAATCCCGGACATTATACCAATGTACAAGTGGGTTTCGACGTGTTTGATCTAGTTTCTTGACAGGCATGTCCGTTTCCCGCAATACTTACGCTCAAGCGGATGACTTTCTAGGGAACATGCTTGGAGGTTAATCCGGGTGGGTTTGCACAGCGTATGTAAAGAAGACCTAGGGTCGAAGAAAACACAAGGAAGTGAGGACGGGAAAGATGCGTAGAGTCGGAATACTCGCGGCGCTGTTGGTAGTCGCGGTTCTAGTAGCCGTTGGGTGCGGTGGCAGCGGTGGTGGTGGAGGTAGCGGCGGAGGAGCCACGGCGAAGATCGTGAGCGACCTGCCTTTGCAGGGATCAAACCGTCAGCAGACCACGACGATGGTCAACGCGATCAAGCTGGCGTTGCAGCAGCGGGGCGGCAAGGCCGGAGACGTGAAGATCGACTACCAGTCCCAGGATGACGCCACGGCCCAGGCCGGGCAGTGGGACCCTTCCAAGTGCGCCGAGAACGCGCAGCAGGCCGCCCAGGATAAGGATATTGTCGGTTGGATCGGCCCGTTCAACTCCGGTTGCGCGGCGGTGGAGATCCCGATCCTCAACGACGCCGGTCTCGGTATGATCAGCCCGGCCAACACGGCCGTCGGCCTGACCAAGCCAGGCGGCGAGCCCGGCGAGCCGGACAAGTACTATCCATCCGGCAAGCGCAACTACGCCCGTGTGATCGTGGCGGACGACAAGCAGGGCAAAGCAGGCGCCGCCCTGATGAAAGAGAAGGGCGTCAAGACTGTATACATCCTCGACGACAAGCAGACGTACGGAAAGGGTCTCGCCGACCAGTTCGAGAAGGCGGTGAAGGCCGAGGGCGTCCAGGTTCTTGGACGTGAAGGCATAGATGGCAAGGCTTCTAACTACCGCTCGCTCATGAACAAGATCAAAGAGGCCAACCCAGACGCCATCTACTTCGGCGGCATCATCGAGAACAACGCCGCCCAGCTCATCAAGGACAAGGTCGGCGCCGGGATGAGCAACAATGACGTTCTCTTCGTCGGCCCGGACGGCATCTTCGTGGATGAGCTTCTCAGCCAGGCGGGCGACTCCGCTAACGGTATTTATGTCACCTTCGGCGGGTTGCCGGCGAGCGAGTTGACCGCCGAAGGTAAGAAGTTCGTCAAGACTTTCCAGAGCAAGTACGACGAGCCCATCCAGCCCTACACCGCCTACGCTTACGAGGCGGCCAACGTAATGCTCGATGCTATCGACAGAGCTTATAAGAAGGACGGCGACGTCACCCGAGAGGGCGTGGTGCGTGAGATCTACGCCACTAAGAACTACCAGGGAGTGCTCGGTACCTGGAGCTTCGATAAGGACGGCGACACGAGCCTGACGAAGCTCTCCATCCAGAAGGTCGAAGGCGGCAAGTTCAAGTTCCAGGAGACCGTAGACGTCTCCAAGGGCTCCTAGGGCCGACGGCGCGAACATCAAGCACGGGGACCGGCGGAAACATGGCCGGTCCCCGTTTTTAGAAGGGGAAGATAGATGACGACCGGGGAAGACACCAAGACTCGTTCGGCTGCTCTTTTAGGGAGCATCAGGTCTGCGAATTGGCAGTCGCTTCTCGCGGTGGCGCTAATGGCGATCATCCTGATTCTGCTCGCCGTCAAGGCGGTGGCGGACCCCGGCCAGTTTACCTCGCAGCTACTTATAGGGATCACCAACGGGGCCATCATCTCGCTCATAGCTCTCGGCTACACGCTGGTCTACGGGATAATCGAGCTGATCAACTTCGCCCACGGCGACAACTTTATGATTGGCTCCTTCGTCGGTCTGACTGTCCTGGCGGGACTAGGAATCTTCTCCCCAATAACGGGTAACTCGGGGGCGCTGTTGAAGGTGATCGGGGTGATTATAGCTTTGCTGGTCGCGATGGTCGCCTGCGGGTTTATAAACGTGGCTATCGAGAGGATCGCCTATAAACCTCTTCGTAACTCGCCGCGGCTTGCGGTCCTGATCACGGCCATCGGCATGTCTTTCGTGCTCCAGAACCTCGGGCTCGTGTGGAAGGGGCCCTCCCAGATACCGTTCCCGGACCTCGTCTCCAGCGCCAACATACTGCCGGTCGACTCAATAGTCTTCCGCTGGAAGGACCTCTTTATTATCGTCGTAACGGTCCCGCTGCTACTCGGACTCTCCTATTTCATACGCAACACCAAGCAAGGTAAGGCGATGCGGGCCGTGGCGCAGGACAAAGAGGCGGCGGCGATGGTCGGCATCAACGTGAACCGCACGATCTCCATCACCTTCCTGCTCGGGGGCATCCTGGCCGGAGCCTCGGGCGTGATGTTCGGCCTCTTTAACGGCATCACGGTCTTCAACGTCGGCTTCACGCAGGGGCTCTACGCCTTTACGGCGGCGGTCCTCGGCGGCATCGGCAATCTGACCGGCGCTGTGGTCGGAGGGTTCCTGATCGGTATCATCGGATCAATGGCCGACCAGTACATCGGGGTGCGCTGGACGGCTATCGTCATCTTCGCCGTGCTTATCCTGGTGCTGGTCTTCCGGCCGCGCGGTCTCCTCGGCGACCGCTCCGCGGTGCAGGGAGGAGGCGAGTAGCGTGGCGTTGCTGAAGAGGTTCGCGCTGCCCATAATCCTGATCGCCGCCGCCTTCATCTACCCGGTGGTTGATGCGACTTTGGGCCTCGGGCTGATGTTCCCCATAATAATCGTGACGATCTACGTGATGCTGGCGCTGGGTCTCAACATCGTGGTCGGGTTCGCGGGGCTTCTGGACCTGGGTTTCGTGGCGTTCTATGCTCTGGGCGCTTACGTGATCGGATGGTTCGCTTCCAGCCAGTTCGACAAGATCAACTTCTCATTTCTCTCTACCGCGAAGAGTCTGAGCGGCGGTACGCCGGACGGTATACATATTTCCTTCTGGTTGCTTCTACCCCTGGCTGGGGTTTTTAGCGCTCTCTGCGGGGTAATTATCGGCGCGCCGACCTTGCGTCTACGGGGCGATTACCTAGCAATAGTCACGCTCGGGTTCGGAGAGATCATCCCTCGCTTCTTCCAGAACGGCGATGACCTCGGCGGTTTCAACCTCTCCAACGGGACGATAGGCATAAAGGCAATTGACTCGCCGGGCTTGCAGTTCTTGCCGGACTCTCTATACGATTGGCAGAGGTTCGGGACTCTGAACCTCAACCCGTGGTACTACACCATCCTGATACTGGTCCTAGTTACGGTCTACGTCAACATCCGGCTGCGGGATTCGCGGCTGGGCCGGGCCTGGGTCTCGGTGCGCGAGGACGAGACGGCGGCGGCGGCGATGGGAATAAACCCGGTAACGACGAAGCTGTGGGCCTACGCGCTCGGCGCGTTCTTCGGGGGGATTGCGGGCGCTTTCTATGGCGCGTTCATAAAGAACATCTTCCCGGACGCCTTCTCGTTCAATATCTCTATCCTGGTGCTGTGCATGGTGGTGCTGGGCGGGATGGGGAACATCTACGGTGTCATCCTGGGCGCAATCGTCCTTCAGGGCATCAACTTCTACTTGCTGCCCGAGCTAAACAAGTGGGTACACTCCATAGGCGACGCTCTAGGAAGTCCACTGCTCAGTCAGGTGGATATCCCAAAGTACAACTTTTTCCTGTTCGGCGTACTGCTCGTTGCCGTGATGCTCCTGAGACCCGAGGGCATAATTCCAAACCGTCAACGGGCCGAGGAACTTCGCGGGGACGGCGAGAGCGCGGGGTCGGCCAGTGTCTGAGCCGAACGGACGCGCCGCGAGCGGAACGGAGCAGCGGGCAAACAATCTATTGGAAGCGCGCGGTATCACGAAGGTCTTCGGTGGTCTCGTGGCCGTTAACTCGGTAGATTTCCACATCCCTGAACGTTCGATAGTCAGCCTGATCGGTCCTAACGGCGCGGGCAAGACGACGTTCTTCAACATGGTGAGCGGACTCTACGAGGTATCCGGCGGCACCTTTACGTTCCAGGGCGTGGACATTACGAAATATGGCGCTCATAAGCGGGCGCAGCGAGGGATCGGGCGGACCTTCCAGAACATCCGGCTCTTCGGCACGATGAGCGCCCTGGACAACGTCCTCTCCGGGATGCACACTCGCCTGCACAGCACCATCTTCGGGGCGATCTTTCGCACGCCGGGGACCAGGCGCGAGGAGGTGGAGGCCCGCGAGAAGGCGGCCGACCTGCTCACGTTCGTCGGCCTGCGCGAGCGCGAGACCTTCGCCAAGAACCTGCCCTACGGCGACCAGCGGCGGCTGGAGATAGCGCGGGCGCTGGCCTCGGAGCCGAAGTTGCTATTGCTCGACGAGCCTACGGCGGGGATGAACCCGCAGGAGACGGCGAGGATCACGGACCTCATCAGCAGGCTCAGGGAGGAGCGGGGGATCTCGATCCTCCTGATAGAACATGAAATGAGGGTGGTCATGAGCATCTCGGATAGGGTAACGGTGCTGGACCACGGAGAGAAGATCTCCGAGGGCGCGCCCGCCGAGGTACGCCAGGACCCGAAGGTGATCGAAGCCTACCTCGGAACGGCGAAGACAGGTTAGCATGGCGCTACTAGAGTTAGAGAACGTCCACAGCTTCTACGGACACATCCACGCCTTGCGCGGCATCTCCCTGACGGTCGAGGAGGGCGAGGTCGTGACGCTCATCGGCTCCAACGGGGCCGGAAAGACGACCACGCTCCGTTCCATCCACGGCATCTTGCCTCCGAGGGAGGGGAAAGTCGTCTTCGAGGGCGAGGAGATACAGAATACCCCGGCGCACGACATGATCTCTAAAGGCATCGCCCAGAGCCCGGAGGGACGCAAGATTTTCTCCCGCATGACCGTGCTGGAGAACCTGGAGATGGGCGCGTACCATCGGAACGACCGCGACGGGATAAGGGACGACATGGGCCGCGTCTTCGACCTGTTCCCGCGCCTTAAGGAGCGAACGAAGCAGGAGGCAGGTACCATGTCCGGCGGCGAGCAGCAGATGCTCGCCATCGGCCGCGCCCTGATGAGCCGTCCCAAGCTGCTCCTCCTCGACGAGCCTTCAATGGGCCTCGCGCCGGTTCTGGTCGAGCGCATATTCGACATCATTAAAGAGATCAACACACAGGGCACGACCATACTGCTCGTGGAGCAGAACGCGAACGTGGCCCTGGAGATCGCCACCCGCGGCTACGTCCTCGAGAGCGGCGCCATCGTTACCTCCGCCTCCGCCGAGAAACTCCGCCAGGACCCGAAGGTACGCGAAGCGTACCTCGGCGAAGCATAGAGGCTTTCTCTACAATCTAACTGTACTTTAGGCGCTATCTTGCGTATACTGGTGTCGTGACTGGTTATATGGAAGTGGTTCAGAAATCGGCGTCTTATGCGCCATCTTTCGCGCTGGCGAAGCTTGCCTGCGGCTGGTACGGGGTCGGTCATACGGCCATCAGGCATCCAGGGGAGATGCGCGGGACCGTGATGGGGAAGAAGGGACGTTTCCGGGTTCTTCGGCATATGAGAGGAGGTGATGTTTAGAGCGCGAAAACCAGGACGGTGATTCTTGACTATCGATACCCGCGCGGGCTTACTCGAAGCTTGCCAGCAACTTTTCCCGATACATCCAGACTATGCCAATCTACCAATAGAGGAAGGCTTTAACTGGTCCTCCTGTCTCTCCGACGCGCCGTTCGACCGGCTGTATCTGGTCGTCTTCCGCTCCGTGCGGCGTTCGACGGCGGACCTCGGCCTGTTGCGGAAGTACGACGATAGGGCGTATGAAGAGGCGCTCAGAGCGGGCGGACTTTTGCGTTACTTCAAGGGCCAGATGAACGAGCGGCGTGAATGTCTGTCGTTCTGTCTGTGGGAAAGCCGGGAGCAGGCGCGGACGGGCTCCGACGGCTCATCGCATCAGTCGGCGGCCAGGATCACGGCGGCCATGTACGAGTCTTACAGGCTGTACCGCTACGACCTTCGGAAGGCCGGAGACAGGAAGCTCCTCTTCGAGCCGCTAGGGGAGCAGGCCCAGGAGTTTGGGACCAGGGTCGAGCCGAACGCGTAGGTCAAGCGGGGGTAATGAAGAGATCACTCTCCGGTATAATCAGATGAGTGCGTGTCTATCTCATCGACGGTTTCTCATTGCTCTACCGGGCGTTCTACGCCTTGCCGCAGAGCATAGCTACCTCTAGCGGGCTTCCGACCAACGCCCTGTACGGTTTCACGAGCATGATCCTGAAGCTCCTCGATACTGATGAAGAGGTCGGGCTCGGAGTGGTGTGGGACAGCGGCAAGCCGGCGTTCCGGATGGAGATCTTCCCGGAGTACAAGGCCCAGCGCTCCGCGATGCCGGAAGAGTTGAAGGTACAGCTAGATCACCTCGATGAGATCCTGGAGGCCATGAACATTCCCGCTGTCCGGGCCGAGGGCTTCGAGGCCGACGACGCCCTCGCTACGATGTCCCGCCAGATCCCCGAAAACGTGGAACTGAAGATCGTCACCGGAGACCAGGACGCGATGCAACTCGTGGATGGGAAGGTGAAAGTCCTTCGCACCACGCGCGGCGTCTCGGAGACGAAGGAGTACGGGCGCGAAGAGGTCATCGAGGAGTACGGGGTTACACCGGAGCAGATCCCGGACTACAAAGCCCTTACCGGAGACTCCTCGGACAACATCCCCGGCGTTCGCGGAATCGGTCCGAAAGGCGCATCAAATCTGCTCCAGCAGTTCGAGACCGTCGAGAACCTCTACGAAAACCTGGAGCAAGTCTCCGCGAAAGGCACGCGCAAGAAGCTGGAAGAAGGCCGCGAGAGCGCGTTCATGTCGCTGGACCTCGCCCGGATGCGTTTCGACGCGCCGGTGAGCTTCGACGCCGAAGGACTCAAGTTCGAGGGCGTCTCGCCGGAGTGCGCGGAGGTCTTCCGGCGCTACGAGTTCCGCAGCCTTGCCGAAAACCGGCTACCCAAACTGCCGGTCGTCGGTGGAGAAGCCGTCCCGCCGCCCGAGAAGCTGAAGGTGCGAGTTTCCGAGGAGTCCGTAGACCTCTCCTTCGAGCCTATCGCGGCGGCGCCGGTTGGAGATGGGCGCTGGTGCGTCGCCATCTCCGAGGATGAAGTGCGGATCACTCAGAGAATGCCGGATAGTCCTCTCAAGGTCCACGATGCCAAAAAACTCGGGGTGCGAGGCGGCGCTTTCGACACGTATCTCGCGGCGTATCTCATAAAGCCGGGGCTCGGGAGTTACGAGTTAGAGGCGCTGGCGACCGAGCGAGGTCTGGTGGATGTGGAGGTCGAACACGAGAATGCGGACGTCCGTGAGGCTGCGCGGCGGGCGGCGCTGGTGCATGTACTCGCGCCGACGCTGGAAGGGGAGTTGGAGGAGATGGGCTTGGCGCGGCTCTACTACGACGTGGAGTTGCCGCTCGCGGACGTGCTTGGGGAGCTGGAGGGGATCGGTATGCCAGTGGACCGACGCACACTCGAAGGGGTCGACGGAAAGCTGATGGACCGCATAAGCGACCTTGAGGCCCGCATCTATACGGAGGCCGAACAGGAGTTCAACATCGGGTCGCCCAAGCAGCTTGGGAAAGTGCTCTTCGAGGACATGGGGATCCCCCCAGCCCGCAAGACGAAGACCGGCTACTCGACCGACGCCAAGGTCTTATTGCAGTTGGAGGCTCAGGGATACGAGATCGCCCGTCTCATCATCGAGTACCGTGAGTACGCCAAGCTGAAGGGGACGTACATCGACGGGTTGAAGGACCTCATCACAGGCGAGGGGCGCATCCATACGCGGCTCAACCAGACAACGACGGCGACAGGGCGTATCTCCAGCGACCGGCCGAACTTGCAGAACATCCCCGTCAGGACGGAGATGGGGGGGCGCATACGGGACGCTTTCACGGCGTCGGCGGGTCGCAAACTCGTAGTCGCGGACTACTCGCAGATCGAGCTCAGGATACTCGCTCACATGAGTCGGGAGCCAGCGCTGGTCGAGTCATTCCAGACGGGCCAGGACATTCACACGCGCACGGCTTCAGAGATATTTGACGTGAGGATGGAGAGTGTGACGCCGGAACTCAGGCGTCGGGCAAAGATGGTCAACTTCGGCATCCTTTATGGCATCTCCGGTTTCGGATTGGCGATGCGGCTCGGGCTCGACAAGGTGCATCCAGCGGAGGCGGACCGCTATATAAGCCGTTACCTGGAACAGTACCCGAAGGTAACGGAGCTTATGGAGAGCACTTACGAGGAGGCAAGGGAAAGGGGCAAGGAATCCGACACGGCGCCCTACGTGACGACCCTTTTCGGCCGCCGCCGTTATGTACAGGAGTTGAACAACACCAACAAGAACGAGAGGAAGCGGGGAGAACGGTTCGCCTTTAACGCCCGCGTTCAGGGGACGGCGGCGGACATTATCAAGGTAGCGATGGTGGACTTGCAGCCGAGGCTTCGTTCACTGGGGACGGACATGCTGATGCAGGTGCATGACGAGTTGGTCTTCGACGTTGACGAAGAGCGGGTGAACGTGGTCGCGGCGCTCGCCGCGGACAGAATGATCGCCGCCTACGACCTCGATCCGCCGCTAGAAGTAGAGGTCAAAGTTGGAGAGCGCTGGGGACAGGTGAGATCTCTGGACTGAGATGCGGTAAAATGCAAAAGTCATGTAGTAATCGGTGTGCGAAATATCTGTATAATCCCACCGCCAAGCGAAGCAAAAGGAAAGTAACCAGTTAAATGACAGAAACCACCCAAAACGCGTCCCGCGAGTTGACCATGAAGGACTTCTTTCGTGAGGAGAACGGGGAAATAGTCCCGGTAGACGAGAGCGTCCTCATTGACTTCAAGGACGGCGACATAGTCGAGGGCGAGGTCGTCCGCATAGATAAGGACGAGGTCCTCGTGGACATCGGCTATAAGTCCGAGGGGCTTATACCCTCTAACGAACTTTCGATCCGCAAGGGCGCGGACCCGACGGAGATCGTCGAGCTCGGCCAGCATATCGAAGCGCTGGTCTTGCAGAAAGAAGACGCCGACGGGCGTTTGATCCTCTCGGCCAAGCGGGCGGCCTTCGAGAAGGCTTGGAACCGCATCGAAGAATCCTACAACGACCAGCGTATCGTCGAGGGGCCGGTCATCGAGGTCGTCAAGGGTGGTCTCATTATCGACATCGGGCTGCGCGGCTTTTTGCCGGCGAGCCTGGTGGACATCCGGCGCGTGAGGAACTTGGACTCGTTCCTGGGACAGAAGCTGGAGTCCAAGGTCATAGAGTTGAACCGCAGCCGCAACAACGTGGTCCTCAGCCGCCGGGCTGTGCTGGAGGAGGAGCGCAAGGAAGAGCGCGAGCGCATCCTCACCGACCTGGAGGAAGGCCAGATCGTCAAGGGTACGGTATCGAACCTGGTGGACTTCGGGGCGTTCGTGGACCTGGAAGGTATCGACGGGCTGATCCACATCTCCGAGCTCTCGTGGAACCACGTCGACCATCCGAGCGAGGAGGTCGAGGTCGGCGAGGAGGTCGAGGTCAAGGTGCTGGAGGTCGACCGGGACCGCGAGCGGATCTCGCTCGGACTCAAGCAGACGCGCAAGGACCCGTGGCAGGAGATCGTCGAGCAGGTCGAGGTGGGAGGCCAGATCAAGGGCCGCATCACCAAGCTGGTCTCTTTCGGGGCGTTCGTCGAGGTCGCCGAGGGCGTGGAGGGTCTTATCCACATCTCCGAGCTTGCCGAGCACCACGTCGAGACGCCTGACGAGATCGTCCGCTCCGGCGACGAGGTTGAGGCGCGCATTATCGACGTCGACGCCAAGCGCCGCCGGCTCTCGCTCTCGCTCCGCCCGAAGAAGGAAGACCGCGAAGAGCGTCCGCGCAGCGAGGACCGGGAAGACCGTCCGCGACGCGAAGATCGCCCACGCCGCGACGAGCCGCGTCCCGAGCGCCAGGCGAGCAGCGGCAGCGGCCTCAGGACCGGCGCCTTCGATAAGTTGAGCGACCTGGACCTGGGCCAGGAATAACAGCGGGCTCTTCACATAGAAGCTCCCGCGAGGGGCCGGTGACCGTCGGGGTCACCGGCCCCTTCGCTTCCGGCAAGAGCACGTTCGTTCGTTTGCTCGGCGAGTTGGGCGCCGAGACCGTTTCGGCTGACGGAATCGTCCACGACCTGCTGGCGGGAGACGCGGAGACAGTCGCCCGCGTAGTCGAGCGCTTCGGGGAAGAGGTGCGGGGCGCGGAAGGGATCGACCGCCAGGCTCTGGGCCGCGAGGTATTCGGAGACCCGGAGGCGCTGCGGGACCTGGAAGATATCCTGCATCCGCTGGTGCGGCGGGAGGTCGAACGCCGCGCGGCGGCTTCGCGGGCGGACTTATTCGTGGCGGAGATTCCGCTGCTGTTCGAGGGTGGACAGGAGGGCGCATACGACGTGACGGTCGCGGTGATGACTCCCGAGGAGCGTCGGCGGGCGTGGTCGGAGGAGCGGGGGGTGGAGGAGGCGCGGCGTCGGGCGATAGAGGCGCGGCAGCTAACGGGCGCTGAGAAAGCACGGCGCGCGGATCTCGTGGTACAAAACGACGGAGACCTGGATAAACTTAGGCAGAGCGCCAGCGAGGTGCGGGACAACATTCTAGGTCAGAGGAGTCCGGACCGTAGAGTACGCGAGCAAGAAGAGTAGGTACGGGAGATCCCGGACCAGGCGCCGGCACCTGGCGCTCGGGCTGCTGGTGCTTCTCGTCGCGCTGGCGGTGCTGCCGTTTGTGTTACGTGCTCCGGACACCGTGAAGAGGGTCACGCACCCGCTCCGCTACGAGGATCTCATTCGGAGTGAGAGCCTGAAGTACGGCCTGGATCCCTCGTTCGTTGCGGGCGTGGTGTATACGGAGAGCCGGTTCAAGCCGGACGTGCAGTCTCACCGGGGAGCTTACGGTCTTATGCAACTGCTGCCCCAGACTGCGAACTTCATCTCCAAGCGCAGTGGTATCCAGGGTGATTACCGCGACCCGAAGACCAACCTGAAAATAGGGATCTGGTACCTTAATTATCTCGACGAACGCTATTTGGGCGATGAGGGACTCATGCTCGCGGCGTATAATTCGGGTGAAGGCCAAGTAGACGAATGGGCCTCCGATAAAAGCTTCGACGTCGGGAAGGATATACCGTTCCAGGAGACCCGCGACTACGTGAACAACGTGCTCGAAGCCCAGAAAACCTATGAAGAACTCTACGGGAGGGACCTAGATCGACGTCCGTAACACATTCCAGGTAAACAGTGAATACCAGCCGAGTGGCGACCAGCCGCAGGCGATAGAGAAGCTCGCCGCCGGTCTCGACGCCGGGATAAAGGCTCAGACCTTGCTCGGCGTCACCGGCTCCGGCAAGACATACACGATGGCCCGCCTTATCGAGGAGGTCGGGCGGCCTTCACTCGTCATAGCGCACAACAAGACGCTCGCCGCGCAGCTTGCCAGCGAGTTCGCCGAGTTTTTCCCGAACAACGCCGTCGAGTATTTTGTCTCGTACTATGACTACTACCAGCCCGAGGCGTACGTGCCGAGGACCGACACCTTCATCGAGAAGGATGCCCAGATCAACGAGGATATCGACCGTCTGCGGCACTCCGCCACGAGCAGCCTGTTCACGCGGCGCGACGTGATCGTGGTAGCGAGCGTCTCCGCGATCTACGGTCTCGGTAGCCCGGAGGAGTACCGGTCGAAGATGATCCTTCTGGAGCAGGGTGGCTTCTACGACCTGGACGACGTGCTACGGGACCTGGTCAAGATCCAATACACAAGGAACGACTTCCAGCTAGCCCGCGGGTCTTTCCGAATGAGAGGCGACGTGCTGGAGGTTCACCCGGCCTACCAGGACACGGTCTATCGCGTCTCGTTCTTCGGCGACGAGGTCGAGAGCATGACCGAGGTGGACTCCCTGACTGGCGAGGTCCTGCGCGAGCACGACACCCTGACCGTCTACCCGGCGACACACTTCGTCACGAACGAGGACCGGATGGCCGTCGCCATAAAGAACATCGAGGCGGAGATGGAGCAGCGCACCGCCGAGTTAGAGACAGAAGGGAAAGTCCTGGAGGCGTACCGGCTAAAGCAGCGGACCCAGTACGACCTGGAGATGATGCGTGAGTTGGGATATTGCTCCGGCATCGAGAACTACTCGCGGCACATGGATGGCCGGCCGCCGGGCTCGACGCCGTACACGCTGCTCGACTACTTCCCGGACGACTTCGTCACGTTCGTGGACGAGTCGCACATCACCTTGCCCCAGGTCCGGGGCATGTACAATGGCGACCGCTCCCGCAAGACGACGCTAGTGGACTTCGGCTTCCGGCTGCCGAGCGCGCTGGACAACCGCCCGCTCATGTGGGAGGAGTTCCTGCTAAAGACGGACCAGATGGTCTTCGTGTCGGCGACGCCGGGGCCGTATGAGCTTGAGAACTCCGGGCAGATAGTAGAGCAGATCATCCGTCCGACCGGGCTCATAGACCCGGAGGTAGAAGTCCGTCCAACGAAGAACCAGATAGACGACCTCCTCAACGAGGTCGCAAAGCGCGTCGAGCACGGCGAGCGCGTCCTGATCACCACGCTCACCATCAAGATGTCCGAGGACCTGACGGACTACCTGCTGGAACACAACGTCAAGGCGCGCTACATGCACTCCAACATCGAGACGCTGGACCGAATCCAGATCATCCGCGGACTCAGGACCGGCGAGTTCGACGTACTCGTAGGCATCAACCTCTTGCGCGAGGGCCTCGACCTGCCCGAAGTCACGCTGGTCGCCATCCTCGACGCGGACAAGGAAGGTTTCCTGCGTGGGGAGCGGGCGCTCATCCAGACCATCGGACGCGCGGCGCGGAACGTCAAGGGCCGGGTCATCATGTACGCCGACAGGGAGACGGACTCGATGCGGGTGGCAATAGGAGAGACGAACCGGCGGCGCGAGATCCAGACCGCCCACAACGAGCGCAACAACATAGTGCCGCGCACCATCAGCAAGGGCGTCTCCGATATCCTCATCGCCGCCGAGGCAAAGGGCCTCTACAAGACCAATAGAAAGAACGCCCGCGAAGCCCCCCGCGACCCCGACGAGCTACGCGTCCTCATCGCCGACCTCGAAGCCGAGATGATGGAAGCCGCCGAAGAGCTAAAGTTCGAGTACGCAGCCAAGCTGCGGGATGAGATCAAAGACCTGGAGCGGCAGTTGCAAGAGGTAGTTTCATAAGTTGGGCAGACCTGGAGCCTTATGCGGAACGCTTTGAAGGCTGTCCAGAGCGCACAGTGAGCACCATGCAGCAAGAGCGCGAGCGGCTGATTGAGGACCTGGAGCGGGAACGCGAGCGGTCGGGGCGGCTGGAGCGCGAGCTGGAGGCGGCACGCCACGCGTCCGCTATACCGTGGTGGCGCAGGGTGTTCGAGGGTAGTGGTGGCTGAGGAAAGTTTGCCGAGAAGAGCGCGTGGTGCTAGTAAGCGCTTTGAGCAAATAGAGAAGGATATAAAGAACGAAATCGAAGCATTAACGAAGCGTACTAATGAGTTCGCAAAGAAGCGCGACGAGTTAATAGAGGCTGGAGATATGGCAGCGCTCGAAAGCTCTTTGAGCGCTTTCGACGAAGAAAATCTAAACAGTAGGGAAGCTACAGAAGCCAGCTTCGGGGAGTTGTACAGGCTCCTCGATGAGTTCAAAATGATTTCTGTTGAGGCGAAAATAGAAGGCACCAAGTTGAGGTTTGATGCCGTGAAGCAGCAGGCCACGTTTTCTGCTGCGGCTATTGCCGGCGTAGCCTCTATAACTGCAGGCGTTTTACCCGACAAGCTGCATGCCCTTTGGTTGCTCTGGTTCACTTACGGCACTCTGCTTCTCACGATTGTCGTTTCGCTATCCTTGCTCTACCTTGAAAGTATCAACATACAGTCCGTTCTGGAGAGCGGGGAAGATTTAGAACGAAGCAGTTCGCGTAGGAAAATTGGGAACACTCTTTACCTTTCCGCTCTTGGTCTGCCAGCGGCGATCGTCTTCTACCTCGTCTTCGCGTTATTTTTGAACACTTGAGGTGTTGAACCTTCTTGAAGTTTTGCCGGATAATAGTCAGCCGTTGCCGGATCATGTCCACAGCAATTTAGGTATTGTCAGCATCCATCTGCCCGCACACGCCGGTTACGGAGCAGGAACAGGCCGTAGAGCAAGAGGCCGATGGTGCTGGCTAGGATGAAGATCGGGTACTTGGCGGAGCCGATAGTCGCGATGCTCGGGGCGTAGGCGAGCGGGATGTGGACCAGTATTGGGGGCCAGATGGAACGCGTGCGCCACCGGAGCGCTCCGTAGGTGAGAGCGGCGCAGGTGGCGAAGGCGGCCAGACGGATCGCTTCGGGCCAGGGGCCGCCGGTCGCGGATCGGGCCAGGTACAGCGCGCCGGAGAGGAGGGAGGTCAGGATCACGGTCCACACGGGGCCTGCTGGAATTAGTATTCGCCACAGGAGGCCTCGAAAGATGACTTCTTCGCCGAGGACGGCGATGGATACGACGAGCAGGCCGGACAGGAGTTGCAAGGTTTCTGGTAGCAGAAAGCCGTCCGATAGGGTGAATACGAAGATGACCAGGGGGAAGATGAGCAGAAGATACAGGTTTCGCCACCGGGAGGGACGATTGAAACCTGCCTCACTCCACCAGCCCAGGACCGATAACAGAATGGCGGCGAATAAAACGGTTAGTGTCCAGAAGAGGGTATCTGCTGTCTTCAAGGTGGCGAGGGCTTGTTGTAGGGCGGTGGGTGGTTTGAGGGCTTCGGGGGAGAGCTTGGATACGTCTCCGATCGGGGCGGAGGGTATGGCGGCCCGGCTCAGGAGCGTCAGGCCGAACAGCGCCAGGACGAGCAGTAGCGAGAAGATCAAAGGTCGCCTGGAGAGCAGGTTATTCAAGCGGACCGCGCTAAATCAGGGTATTTGTAGCTCTGCTCGCAGTCCGGAGAAGATGAGGCTCAGGCCGAACTCGAACTCGGCGTCGTGATCTACTTTCCCCAGATAAGGCCCTAGCTCGAAGAGACGGGGGAATTTTTCCGGGGGCAGCGCGTGGGCGCCCAGACGGGTGCTGGCGGGCTCCAAGGCGAAACCCCGGATCTCGGACATCGCGTAACCGATGACGAAGCTGGAGAATACCCTGAAAGCGTGTAACGCCGTCTCCGGGTCGAAGCCCGCACCTCTTAGCGTCTCTATGAACTCCTCGACGAGCCACACTACATCCATCGTATCCGGCGGACGGACGACGAAGAGGGGAAAGACGTTGGGATGCGCGTGCGCGAGCCCCCGGAAGGAGCGGTATGCCTCTCGCACCCGCACCTCCCAGTCCTCGGTCTCCGGTGGGATTTCCAGCTCTCCCAGCAGAACCTCGACCATGCCATCGAGGAGCGCATCCTTGCTCGGCACGTGGTTGTAGAGCGACATCGCCTCCACCCCAAGCTCCGCCCCGAGCTTCCTCATGCTCAGCGCTTCGAGTCCCTCCCTATCGACGAAGCCTACCGCCGCCTGAAGGATCCTACCCCGACTAAGCGGCTGCCTCCGAGCCATGATCATCTAATTACCTCCTAGAGAAAATCTTCTCAACAGCTTACAGTATATAGGCGGTACTTATAATGTAAGTATCCTGTGGAGGGAGGCGAGTAGTGGTGAGGACCTCTCATTTTATCGTTGCGGTGGTCGCCGTAATCTTTTTTGGCGATAGCCCGAGATGGCTGGGCTAGTCGTACAGGCCAGCCATTTGTTTCTGTTGCTCGATGGTCTTCTTAACTCTTCGGGCATCTGGGAGAGCCATTCGGGTGAGTTGGTAGACCTGTCCAGTGTTGTTCTGGATATTCAGGGCGCAGTTGACCAGGCCCTTGATGCTGATGACTGAGACATCCCGCAGGTGTATGGACTCGACGCTCTGGCCCTGCCAGCCGCTTTTGATCTCGACCCGATCCGGATACACGCTTACGATGTTGTTGTTGTGTCCCGTGGCCTGTGTTATCGGTGCTTCCAAGCCTGCCTCCGTGCTTCTTAAGCTGTTGTCTGTCATAACCAGGATACATAAATAACCCCGGAGAAGTTTCCCCAGGGCGCCAGACGTTCAAAAGCACCGGCCGGGCAAAACGCCCGGCCGGTGCAATGCTGCGTGACTCTAGGTGTTGGTCGTGGAACCACTCGTCGTCGTAGGCTCGGCCGTTTTCCGGCCGTTGCCGTTCTGGTAGTCGGTGGCGATTAGCTGCTCGCCGTACCCGAACACTCCATGCTCGTGGATGTCGAGGCCGTCTAGCTCTTGTTCTGGCTTGACCCGGATGCCGATTGTGGCCTTGAGGACCGCGAAGACCAGGAGCGAAGAGAGGAACACGAAGCCACCGGCTGCCACGATGCCGAGTGCCTGCACGCCGAGTTGGTGGAAGCCACCGCCGTAGAAAAGGCCTGGCTTGCCGACAGCCGCGAGCGCCGGAGTCGTGAAGAGACCGGCGGAGAGCGTACCCCAGATACCGCCCATGCCGTGGGCCGCGATGGCGCCGAGCGGATCGTCGACCCCAATTTTGTCCACGAAGACCAGCGTCGCGTACATAATGACGCCCGCCAGGAACCCGATAACTATGGAGGCCCACGGCGCGACGAATGCGCAGGGCGCGGTGATGGCGACGAGGGCCGCGACAGCTCCGTTACCGCCCATTCCAACGTCGACGTTGCGCCGGTATATATAGCTCATGATCATGGCGCCGAGCACGCCCGCCGCCGCGGCGAGGGTGGTGGTGAGGGCGATGTCGGCGATCTGCGGGGTGGCCGCCATCGTCGAGCCGGGGTTGAACCCGTACCAGCCAACCCACAGGATTAGCACGCCCAACACGGCCAGCGGCATGTTGTGGCCGGGGATGGTTACGGGGTTGCCGTCGTCATCGTACTTGCCTAGACGGGGGCCGAGCAACAGAGTTCCGGCAAGGGCCGCCATGGCGCCGGAGAGGTGGACAACCGTGGAACCGGCGAAGTCCTGCATCCCGAGGACGCCGAGCCAGCCGCCGCCCCAGATCCAGTGTCCAACCATCGGGTAGATGAGACCCGCGAAAACTACCGCGAAGACAACGTAGACAGCGAACTTTGTCCGCTCCAGCATCGTACCCCACACGATAGCCAGTGAGACCGCGCAGAAAGCCACCTGGAACAGGAACTTGGCCGAGAGCGGAACCTGTGTCCACGAGAGACCCGCGTAAACCTCTTTTACGCTATCCGCGGGAACGGCGAGGAAGAAGCCCTGTGTCCCGATGATCGAGTTGAGCGCCCCGCCATCGCTAAACGCGAAGGCGAAGCCAAAAGCCCAGAAAAGCAGCGCCGCGATAGCGAGGTTCACCATGATCTTGGCGACTACGCTACCAACGTTCTTCATCCTGGAGAATCCGACCTCCAACATCGCGAATCCCGCCTGCATGAAGATGACCAGGACCGCGGCTACGATCACCCACACGGTGTCTAGCGCCAGAGAGAGATCCCCGACGGACACCTTATCCGCTGCGAATGCCGCGCCCGGTAGCGCAAGCATGAAGACTAAAGACAAAGTGAGTAACAGGCCAAACCGACGCAAAATAACTTCCTCCTTGCAATGAGGTCAACGGACGCTGCCAGCATAGCCCTCTATGTGAAGACAGTCTTTAGCCCAATGTACAAAGATCGGGGCTGCCACGGGGGGCGAGATTGGTCAAAATGTCCAAAAAGTCTCGTATGAGGCTAACGGTCCGAGAGGTGGGAGGGTTGTTCGGGGACGTGTCCGAGTAGCTGCATGGCCTTGATGCCAAGGGTCAGGCGTTCGCGGTCTTCGCTGCGGTCCACGTCGAGGCCGGTTAGCTCGCTCACACGGTCCAGCCGGTAGCGGATGGTGTGCCGGTGGGCGAAGAGACCGGAGGCGGTCTTGACGGTCGACGCGTCGTTGCTCAGGTAGGTGAGGATAGTGTGTACCAGCTCCGTTCCGTAGCGGGAGTCGTAGGCGACTACCGGCTCCAGGGTCTCGCCGTAGAATGACTCCAGTTCGGCCGGGTCCTCCTGCAGCACGCGGAAGAGCAGCTTGTAGGTGCCGGCGCCCTCGAAAGTCGAGATGGAGGAGGGACCGTGGATACGGTGGCCTATATCCAGCGCGACATCGGCCTCGGAGTAAGCGTCCGGCAGCGCGGATGGGTTGTTCTTGTAGCGGCCGATACCAATTGAGACGGTGAGGTCCGGCAGAAGCCCCTTGACGTAACGCTGTATCTGGCCCGCGAGCCGGTGCGCGGCTTCGGGAAGCTCTTTGATCTCGCCACTCTCCTGACGGCCGATGAACAATATAACGTTGTCCGAGCGGGGACCTAGCAGGAAGTTGGAGAAGACCTGACGGGTTTGGAGGCGAACAGCGTCGGCCAGGCGTTTCTTTAGCTCTTGAATGGCTGGTTCTTTCATCCGTCGTCGCTCCAGGTAACGGGCAAAGTTGTCTATATCCACTACAACGACGAGCGCCCCGTCCGCCAAATTGGCGCCTAGGTATTGGGCACGTTGCAGGAGCAACTCTACCGAGCCGTAATGACCGTTCACCAGATCGTCGACGAAGTCGCCCCTGACGCCGAGCTCCGTCTCGAGCCGGATCCGTTCTTTACCAAGCTCCGTCTCCAGGATGCGGCGCGCCCAGTACAGGAGCACCACGTCCTGTGGCGTCAGTGGCCTATCCGTCAAGTCCATCCACATGTAACCGGCTGGCGCGCCCGTACCGATCGGTGTCCAGAAAAGCTCCTCGTCCGCGACGCGCCAGCGCTCGACCGGTACGGAGAGGTAACCGTCCGGGAGGCGGGCGTAGCGGTCACGGCGCTCGCGCCGCGTCTCGTCGACGCCGGAGGAGCGGGAGGCGCGCAGACTGTGGTCCTCGATCAGCCGTAGAAGGCGGCCCGTGCCGGTCGAGCCGTCTTCGTGAGTGGAGGCGTTGGCGAGGAGGCGTCCGACGGGGTCCTCGATGACTATCTCCCTGGTTAGCAACTCAGAGATGCGGGCCGTCAGGTGTTCGATGGAAGACTCGCCCGCTACGCTCTCCAGAAGCGCCCGTCCCGCGCCGTGGGAGTGCAGAAGAAGGTCGTCTCTCTCGGAGAAGATGGACAACAGCTTCCGGAGTGGAACATCAGGAGGTAAGACGAACAGGCCCAGGCGGAACTCGGCCGCCCGCTGTGTCACGGTGGTCTCTGGCCCTGTGTCGGACCGCCAGATCACCGCTGGCGCGCCAGCTTCCTTGATGGCCTGGAGGAATTCCTCGTCCAGCGAGTCTCGCGCCGTCACCGCGACTTCGTCCGTCTCGATCCAACCCTTCACGGCTTCATCCAGCGCGACGCCTCGAACGTATCGTTCGGTGTCGCCCGGCTCCGGGCAGGCGGCTCCAAATTCTTCCATGAGAATCTGGCTGAAGTCCTTCAGGATCACACGCGCTCCATTCGAGAAGTATTGTAATCTCCGAATACATTGTGGTCTTCCCCGGCCGAAATCGCAAACTGGATGCTAAAATAGCGGACTGTGAATTAGACTCTTTGGCCTCCCGCATTGAGGCCGTATACTTGCTCGAAAGTCCCGAAGAGAAGAGGTGAGGCGAGATCG
>JAABUS010003110.1_pt1 | contig 28236 bp, 24 predicted proteins | sample 5560161 | NCBI WGS metagenome assembly JAABUS01 (sample SAMN10711885, study PRJNA513376) | rock metagenome | isolation source: Antarctica rocks | place: Antarctica: Victoria Land, Trio Nunatak nord | collected 2016-01-04
ACGAAAGACCAGGTCAGACCTGGTCTCTCTGAGTGTCCGAGGGGGGACTTGAACCCCCATGCCCTAATACGGGCACTAGCACCTCAAGCTAGCGCGTCTACCTATTCCGCCACCCGGACGTGGGTGCCACCAAGATCGGTGAGCGACGCACCACGATAGCAAAGGTCGGCCAGCCCACTGAATGTTGGCGGCCGACGACGGGGGCCGGGTCGCACCAAACCTGACCGGTAGTGTGCTGGGGCATGATGAGCAGATGAGCGAGTCCTATCGACCCGATGCCGAGGTCACCGACATCTGCCGCGAGCTCATCCGGATGGACACCTCCAACTACGGCGACGACTCGGGGCCAGGGGAGCGGGTGGCGGCTGAGTACGTCGCCGGACTCCTGTCTGACGTAGGCATCGAGCCGCAGCTGTTCGAGCCGTCGCCGGGGCGTACGTCGGTGGTCGCGCACTGGGGCGACCCCAACGCCTCCGACCGGCTTCTCGTCCACGGTCACCTCGATGTCGTACCCGCGGCGGTCGCGGATTGGAAGGTCGACCCGTTCGCGGCCGAGATCGCCGACGGCTATGTCTGGGGACGCGGCGCGGTCGACATGAAGGACTTCGACGCGGCGATCCTGTCCGTCGTACGAGCCCGGGCGCGTGCCGGTGCGCCGCCGCGGCGGGCGATCACGCTGGCGTTCACTGCCGACGAGGAGGCCGGCAGCATCCAAGGCGCTCACCCGCTGGCCGACCAGCGACCCGAGTGGTTCGAGGGCGTCACCGAGGGGATCGGCGAGGTCGGTGGCTTCTCCGCGACCGTCAACGGCAAGCGGCTCTACCTCGTGGAGACGGCCGAGAAGGGCATCGCCTGGCTGCGGTTGCGGGCACACGGCACCGCCGGCCACGGCTCGATGCGCAACTCTGACAACGCAGTGACCGCGCTCGCCGAGGCGGTTGCCGCCATCGGGCGACACGAGTGGCCGGTGCGGCTGACGCCTTCCATGGGGGCGCTGCTCGACGAGGTCGCCTCCCTGACGGGCTACGACAGCGTCGACGACAACGTGGACGCGCTGATCGAGCACTTCGGGCCGGCCGCGCGGATGCTCGCGGCGGTCGTGCGCAACACCGCCAACCCGACGATGCTCGACTCCGGGTACAAGCACAACGTGATCCCGGGGGAGGCGACCGCGGCGATCGACGGCCGGTTCCTGCCCGGCTACGAGGACGAGTTCTTCGAGACGCTGCGCTCCCTGCTCCCCGACAACGTCAGCTACGAGGTCCTCGTCCGCGACAAGGCGCTCGAGACGCCCTTCGACGGGGCGCTGGTCGAGGCGATGAAGGCGTCCCTGCTCGCCGAGGATCCGGACGCGACCGTGCTGCCCTTCTTGATGTCGGGAGGCACCGACGCGAAGGCGTGGAGCAAGCTCGGCATCCGCTGCTTCGGCTTCTCACCGCTGCGGCTGCCGCCCGACCTCGACTTCACCGGGCTGTTCCATGGTGTCGACGAGCGAGTGCCGATCGACGCGCTGGAGTTCAGCGCCCGGGTGCTCGACGACTTCCTCGACCGGGCCTGAGCCGTCGGGCGCCCGAGCCCGCGGGGGAGTCGGCGTACGCCGGAGGGTGAATCAACGCCAGCGGGCATGTGAACAAGGCAAATGCACTGTTCCCAACGCAGATCTGCCATGTCCACAAGCCATCCGCATTGTTCACATGGCAAACGCCAGCGACGAGAGAGGGGTACGCCGGCGTGACGGGTCAGACCCGCGGGCGGAAGTCGGCGTGGAACGTCGGACGCACGCGAAGGATCTTGCGACGTAGCTCGACCTTGCGGCTGCCGTCGGGGTAGAGGCGCAGCCGGGCAAGCTCCCAGCCGCCGTACTCGGCGTGGTCGACCAGCAGCCGACGCACCGCGGACCGGGAGATGGTGCGGGGGAGCGAAAAACGCTGGAACTCGTACTCCATACGGCCCCCATGGTGGCATACGCCCCGCATCTCCTACCCTCACACCATGGCCCTGCCGATCGAGGACTACGCCCTGCTCGGCGACACCGGCACCTGCGCACTGGTCGGTCTCGACGGCTCCATCGACTGGTTGTGCCTGCCGCGGTTCGACTCGCAGGCCTGCTTCGCTGCGCTGCTCGGCACACCCGACCACGGGCGCTGGCTGCTCGGGCCCGTCGAGGACGCTCGCTCGAGCCGTCGCTACGTCGGCAACACCTTCGTGCTCGAGACCACCCACACCACGGACTCGGGCGTCGTCAAGGTGACCGACGTGATGCCGATCGGCGACGGGCGTGCCGACGTCGTACGCCGCATCGAGGGCGTCGAAGGCACCGTGGCGATGCGGCACGAGTGGGTGGTCCGCTTCGGGTACGGCAAGATCTGGCCCTGGGTGACGCGGCGAGACGACGACGAGGGCCGCCCCATCATCTCCGCCATCGCTGGCCCCGACATGCTCGTGGTGCGCGGCTCCCGCTTGCCCACGGCCGAGGACGGCCGGCACGTCGACGAGTTCGAGGTCAATGCGGGAGACACGCTCACGTTCTCCACGACGTGGTTCAAGTCGCACCACCCGGTGCCACCGATGCTCGACGTAGACAAGCGCCTCGCCGAGACCACAGAGCTCAGCGAGCGCTGGGCGGAGCGCTGCAACTACGACGGCCCCTACCGGCAGGAGGTGGTTCGCTCCCTGCTGGTGCTCCGCCTGCTCACCCACGGCGGCACCGGTGGCATCGTGGCGGCGCCGACCACGTCGCTGCCGGAGACGTTCGGCGGCTCTCGCAACTGGGACTACCGCTTCTGCTGGTTACGCGACGCCTCGCTCACGCTCGAGGCGCTGCTCACCACCGGCTACCAAGACGAGGCACGGCTGTGGCGCAACTGGCTGCTCCGGGCCATCGCGGGCGACCCCAAGGACCTGCAGATCATGTACGCCGTCGACGGCGCGCGTGACCTCCCGGAGCGTGAGCTGGAACACCTGCCCGGGTACGCCGACTCACGCCCGGTGCGGATCGGCAACGGCGCCGTCTGCCAGCGCCAGACCGACGTTCTCGGTGAGGTGCTCATCGCCCTCGAGCTGGCGCGTACCGGAGGGCTGGAGGAGGATGGCCACACGTGGTCCCTTCAGCGTGCCATCGTCAACCAGCTGTGCGAGAGCTGGCAGGAGCCGGACAACGGCCTGTGGGAGATCCGCGGACCCCAGCGCCGCTTCACCCACTCCCGGGTGATGGCGTGGGTGGCCTTCGACCGAGCCATCAACGGAGTCGAACGGCAACGGCTCGAGGGCGACGTCGACCGCTGGCGCAAGGTCCGCGACCAGGTACGCGAAGAGGTTCTCGAGCACGGTTTCGACGCCGAGCGCAACACGTTCGTCCAGCACTACGACACTCGTGAGGTCGACGCGTCCCTGCTCGTGATCTCTCTTGTCGGCTTCCTCCCCGGCGACGACCCACGAGTGCTCGGCACGATCCAGGCGGTCGAGGAGGACCTGATCCGCGACGGCCTGGTGATGCGCTACCGCACCGAGACCGGGGTCGACGGCCTCCACGGTGACGAGCACCCGTTCATCGCGTGCTCGTTCTGGCTGGTGTCGGCGTACGCCAGGGCCGGTCGCGTCGACGAGGCGCACGCCCTGATGCGCCGCCTGATGGACCTGTGCAACGACGTCGGGTTGCTGTCGGAGGAGTACGACCCCGGTGAGAACCGGATGGTCGGCAACTTCCCGCAGGCGTTCTCCCATCTCGCGCTCGTCGGGGCGGCGTTCGGGCTCAGCCAGGCGACGCAGGACTCCGACGACAACGACCCGGGCATGACGATGAGCGGCGGCGAGGCGCTGACCGACGACGACTGACCCGCGTCAGATCTCGGGGTAGCCGATCGGCGGTGCCGACACGTCGTCGAGCGCGTCCAGGATCTCGTCGGGCAAGGTGTGGTTCTCGACGCTGAGACAGCCCACGAGCTGGGCCGTGGTGCGGGCGCCCACGATCGGGGCCACCACCCCCGGCTGGTCGCGCACCCATGCCAGCGCCACCTGCACCGGCGACAGCTCCAAACCTTCGGCGGCTCGCACCACCGCCTCGACGACCTGAGCCGAGCTCGGGTTGAGATGCGCGCCGACGTAGCGCTCGAAGACGCGGGAGGCCGCTCGCGAACCGGCCGGTATGCCGGTGCGGTACTTGCCCGACAGGACGCCCCGCCCGAGCGGGGCCCACGGCAGCAGCCCGAGCCCGAGCGACTCGGCGGCCGGCACGACCTCGCGCTCGACGCCGCGCTCGAGAAGCGAGTACTCGACCTGCGTCGACGCCAGCCGAGCGCGGCCCGGAGCCGCGAGCTGGTGGGCTGCCGCCCACGCGGTCTGCCAGCCGGCGTAGTTGGAGACGCCGACGTAGCGCGCCCGACCCGACGTCATCGCAGCGTCCAGCGCGCTGAGGGTCTCGTCGAGGGGGACCGCGTCGGACCACCGGTGCAGCTGCCACAGGTCGACGTGGTCGGTGCCGAGCCGCTCGAGCGACTCGTCGAGGGTGCGCAAAAGTGCCCGCCGGGACACGTCGACGTTGCCCTCGCCACGAGCCCGCCGGTCGACGCCGGCCTTGGTGGCGATGACGAGCTCGCTGCGGTCGACGTCGGCCGCCAGCAGCTTGCCGAGCACCCGCTCGCTCGCCCCGTCGCCGTACCCGGCGCCGGTGTCGACGAGTGTGCCTCCCGCGTCGACGAACGCCTTGAGCTGGTCGGCCGCCTCGTGCTCATCGGTCTCGGTGCCCCAGGTCAGCGTCCCGAGACCAAGGCGGGAGACCTGCAGGCCGGTCTCGCCGAGGTAGCGGTGCAGCATGCGCCCGAGAGTAGTGCACCCGGCTGCGCGGTCGGGGCGCCGTCTGTGTGCAGCGCGGGTCCGGCACCGCCTGCGCGGCCCGCTACGGTCGCACCGTGAGACTTGGTGTGAGCATGGGCTACGTCCTCGGCGGCGGAGCATCAGAGACGGTGTCGCTGGCGCAGGAGGCCGAGCGTCTCGGGTATGCCGTCGCCTGGGTCGCCGAGGCCTACGGCTCCGACGCCGTGTCGGTGCTGAGCTACCTTGCGGTCACCACGGAGCGCATCGACGTCGGTGCCGCTGTGATGCAGATACCGGCCCGCACCCCCGCGATGACCGCGATGACTGCAGCATCCCTCGACCTGCTCAGCCAGGGACGGTTCCGCCTCGGCCTCGGGGTGTCCGGTCCCCAGGTGTCAGAGGGGTGGCACGGCGTGCGGTTCGCGAAGCCGCTGACGCGCACCCGCGAATACATCGAGATCGTCCGGATTGCCCTGGCCCGGCAGAGCGTGCGGCATGAGGGGGAGTTCTTCACCCTGCCGCTGCCGGACGGTCCGGGGAAGGCGCTCAAGCTCAGCCTGCATCCGTACCGCGACGACCTGCCGATCTATGTGGCCGCGGTCGGCCCTAAGAACCTCGAGCTCGCGGGTGAGATCGCCGACGGCTGGCTGGCGATCTTCTTCTCGCCCGAGCACTCCGACGAGCTGCGGGCCAGCATTGCCGCTGGTCGGGAGCGCGCGACCACGCCGGCCGCGAACTTCGACGTGGCCGCCACCGTGCCGGTGTCGTTCGGTGACGACCTCGCCTCCTGCGCCGAGCCGATCCGCGGGTACGCCGCCTTGTACGTCGGTGGGATGGGCTCGCGCGAGCAGAACTTCTACAACCGGCTGGCCTGCCGGATGGGCTACGAGGAGCAGGCCGGCCAGGTGCAGGATCTCTTCCTGCAGGGCCAGCACCGCGAGGCGATGGCCGCCGTCCCCCTCGACTTCATCGACCAGACGTCTCTGATCGGGCCGCCGCAACGGGTGGCCGAGCGGTTGCACGCCTTCGCGGAGGCCGGTGTCACCACCCTCACCGTCACGTCGTTCGCTCCCGACCTCCAGGGAAGAATCGACGACCTCAGGCAGGTCGCTGACGCCCTGGACGCCAGCGGTCTAGGAGACTGACCGGCGTGAACTTCATCGACGCGCTCATCCTCGGCATAGTCGAAGGGCTGACCGAGTTCCTGCCTGTCTCCAGCACCGGGCACCTCACGATTACCGAGAAGCTGCTCGGCCTTCAGATCGACGACCCTGCGGTCACCGCGTTCACCGTCGTTATCCAGATGGGCGCGATCCTCGCCGTCATCGTCTACTTCCGCCGCGACATCTGGAACATCACCCGGGCCTGGGTCAGCGGCATCGCCAAGCCCGAGGTGCGCGGCACCTTCGACTACCGGATGGGCTGGTACGTCATTGCCGGCTCGGTCCCCATCGTGGTGGCGGGGCTGCTGGGAGAGAGCGTCATCACCGGCGCGCTGCGAAACCTCTGGTGGGTGGCCGGAGCGCTGATCGTCTGGAGCGGGGTGATGGTGCTTGCGGAGCGGGTCGGGCGACAGCAGCGCACCGAGCAGGAGCTGACCCTGCGTGACTCGATCCTGATCGGGGTCGTGCAGGTCGTCTCCCTGGTGCCGGGTGTGTCGCGGTCCGGTGCAACGATCTCGGCAGGACTGTTCGCGGGGCTGGACCGGGTTACCGCGACCCGGATGTCGTTCTTCTTGTCGATCCCCGCGCTGATGGGTGCGGGGATCAAGGAGCTGCCGGACGCGCTCGGGGGCGACATCAGCCTCGGCACGACCGTCGTGGCGACGGTCGTGAGCTTCCTGGTGGCGTACGCCTCTGTCGCCTGGCTGTTGAAGTTCGTCGCCGGCCACTCGATCACCTGGTTCGTCGGATACCGCGTGCTCGTCGGTGCGGTCCTGCTGGTGCTGCTCGGTACCGGCGTCATCACCGCCACGTGAGCTTCGGACCGCTGACGCGCGGCGACAGCTAGAGCCAGCCGGACCGCTTGAACATCCGGAAGAGGCATACGCAGACAGCTGCCGTTACGCCCAGCACGAGGGGGTAGCCGAAGGTCCAGTGCAGCTCCGGCATGTGGTCGAAGTTCATGCCGTAGATGCCGGCCACCATCGTGGGCACGGCGGCGATGGCGACCCAGGAGGAGATCTTGCGCATGTCGTTGTTCTGCTGCACCGAGATGCGCGCCATGTGCGCGTTGTGGGCACTGGACAGCAGGCTGTCGAGCGACTCGACCTGGTCGTGCACGCGGATGGCGTGGTCGGCGACGTCGCGGAAGAATGCCCTCGCCTCGTCCGGCATGCCGCTCACCTCGCCCCGGGCGAAGCGAGACATCGGCTCGCGCAGCGGGGCCACCGCGCGCCGGAACTCCGCCACCTCACGCTTGAGCGTGTAGATGCGCTGCGAGTCGTTGCCCCGGTGGTCGGAGAAGACGGACAGCTCGATCTCGTCAACGTCGACCTGGAGCTCCTGGGCGACCGCTTCGTAGCCGTCAACGACCCGGTCGCAGACGGAGTACAGCACGGAGAACGGGCCATGGCCGAGCACGTCAGCGTGCTCCTCGAGCTGCTGGCGGGTCGTCGTCAGCCCCGCGCCGGTTCCGTGCCGCACCGTGACGACGTAGCTGGGGCCGATGAAGACAGCGATCTCACCAGTCTCGACCGCATCCTGGTCGTCGACGTACCAGAGCGTCTTGAGCACCAGGAAGAGAGAGTCATGGTCGTAGCGCTCCAGCTTCGGACGCTGGTGGGCGCGAACGGCGTCCTCGGCGGCCAGCCGATGGAGCCCGAACATCTTTGCGACCTCGTCCATCTCGTCCTGGTCGGGCTCGTGCAGGCCGACCCAGACGAAGTCATCGCTCTGGCAGGCGGTCTCGAGGGCCGCGGCCAGATCCTCGCTGTCGCCGTCAACGGGCACCCGGGTGCCGTCGCGGTAGACGGCGCAGTCGACGATCACCCCCCCATTGTGGCGCGCAACGCTGTGGTGCGTCGGCAGGCGGGGCGGCCGAGCACCGATTCGCCGGCGTCCACTCTGGCAAGAGGTCAAGGCGATGCGGTCCCATTAGGCTGACAGCGTGGCGACAGTGGTGCTGGTCAGACATGGGCGTTCGCACGCCAACAGCGGCGGCATCCTCGCTGGCCGCACTGCCGGCGTACTCCTTGACGAGGACGGCGAGGCACAGGCCGCCGACGCCAGCCAACGGCTCGCGGTCCTCCCGCTGGCCGCCGTCGTCTCCAGCCCACTGGAACGCTGCCGCCAGACGGCCGAGGCGATCGCCGGTGCACAGAAGAACCAGCCGGAAGTGGTCGACGAGGAGCGGCTCACCGAGTGCGGGTACGGCGACTGGACCGGGCGCGAGCTGAAGCACCTCGCCAAGGAGCCGTTGTGGAAGGTCGTCCAGGGGCACCCGAGCGCCGCGGCGTTCCCCGGCGGTGAGTCGCTCCGCGAGATGCAGGCACGCGCCCTCGACGCCGTCCGCGACTGGGACCGTCGCGTCACCGATGAGCACGGCACCGACGCTGTCTGGGTCGCGGTCAGCCACGGCGACGTCATCAAGTCGATCCTCGCCGACGCGCTCGGCACCCACCTCGACAACTTCCAGCGGATCGTCGTCGACCCGGCGTCGATCTCGGCGATCACGTACACAGAGTTGCGCCCGTTCGTCGTCCGCTACAACGAGCACGGCGACGTGAGCGGCCTGGTCCCACCCAAGCGAAAGCGCCGTCGACGCGCCAGCAGCGACGCCGCCGTCGGCGGCGGAGCCGGGCCGTAACGCGACGTCGTAGGCTCGTCCCTATGTCCATCGTGGTGCACAACTTCGAGCAACCCGACCGGTTCGTCGTAGGCACCGTCGGCGAACCCGGGCAGCGGGCGTTCTTCCTCCAGGCCAAGGAGGGTCCCCGGGTCACCACGGTCGCCGTGGAGAAGCAGCAGGTGTCGATTCTCGCCGAGCGTGTCGACGAGCTGCTCGACGAGGCGCTGCGCCGCCGCGGGGGCGACGCGGCCATCCCGGCCGTCGCGCCGACCGGGGTGGGCGACAAGGAGCCGCTCGACCAGCCGATCGTCGAGGAGTTCCAGGTAGGGACGATCACGTTGAGCTGGGACAACGACGCCGGCCAGGTGGTCCTCGAGCTCTTTCCTGTGTCGGACGAGGAGGTCGTGGTCTCGACCGACGAGGACACCGACGACACCGAGGAGGTGACGCTGGAAGTCCAGGTCACCGCCGGAGAGGTGCTGATCGTCAAGCTCGAGCCCGGGTATGCCCGCTCCTTCGTCCGCCGGGCGCTGAGCGTGGTCTCCGCGGGCCGAGCACCTTGCACGTTCTGCGGCAACCCGCTCGACCCCGAGGGCCACATCTGTCCGCGCGCGAACGGTTTCCGGCGCATTGCGGACTGAGCCGCCGGCGGTCCTCGACGACGAGGCGGTCCAGACGATCCTCGAACACGGCTCGCTCGAGCTGGCCGGGCGGCTGACGTCGGCCTCCAACGCGTCTTTCCTGGGCACCACGACCCTCGACGGGGTCGAGCTCGCCTGCATCTACAAACCGATCGCGGGGGAGCGGCCGCTGTGGGACTTCCCCGACGGCAACCTCGCAGGTCGCGAGTACGCCGCCCGGCTCATCTCGCAGGCGGCTGGTTTCGACGTCGTACCGCCGACGGTGCTGCGCGACGGCCGCTTCGGCGCCGGGATGTGCCAGCGGTGGGTCGAGACCGAGGAGGACGTGTCCTTGATCGACGTGGTCGCCGCCGACTTCGACGAGCCCGGATGGCTGGTCGTCTTGGAGGCGGAGGACCAGCGCGGGGAACCGGTGCTCCTCGTCCACGCGGACGACGACCGGCTGCGAGACATGGCAGTCTTCGACGCGGTGATCAACAACGCCGACCGCAAGGGCGGTCACGTGCTGCTCGAGCCGCCCGGTGCGGATGTGGTGGTCTCCGACAAGCGCACCTCCTTGTGGGGGTGCGACCACGGCGTCACCTTGCACCACGAGGACAAGCTGCGCACAGTGCTGTGGGGGTGGGCAGGCGACGAGCTGCGTGACGAGGACCGTGAGCGCATCAGTGCGCTGCTGTTCGCGCTCGACGACGAGCTCGGCCGGCGGCTCGCCCCCCTCCTGACCCGCCGGGAGCTGGACGCCCTCGCAGCCCGGGCGCTGATCCTGCGATCCGTCGGGACCATGCCGCTACCCACTCAGCGCTGGCCGGTCATCCCCTGGCCGCCCTTCTGACCGCTGATTCGTGCGGCGACCCTCCCGTTAGGCTGGTTTCATGCAGTCCTGGGCGCCCCCGCCGGCTTCGCCGTCCGTGCGCAGCCGCCTCGGCGACGCGCCCGAGCTCTGCCTCTTCGACCGGCGTACCGGCCGGGTCGAGAAGACCCAGCCGGCTGATGAGGCGCGCATCTATGTCTGCGGCATCACCCCGTACGACGCGACTCACCTGGGCCATGCCGCGACGTTCGTCGCCTTCGACCTGGCGGTGCGCGCCTGGCGCGAGGCCGGCCATCCGGTGCGCTACGTGCAGAACGTCACCGACATCGACGACCCGCTGCTCGAACGCGCTCAGGCAACAGGAGAGGACTGGCGGGCGCTGGCCGAGCGCGAGACGCGGCTGTTCCGCGAGGACATGGAAGCGCTGTCGGTCATCCCACCGGACGTGTTCGCGGGCGCCGTCGAGTCGATGGACCTCGTGGTGGAGCTCATCGTCGAGCTGCAGGAGCGCGGCGCGGTCTACGACGTCGAGGGCGATCTCTACTTCTCAGTGAGCAGCGACCCGGACTTCGGCGACATCTCCGGGCTCACCCGCGACGAGATGCTGCGCCTGTTCGGCGAGCGCGGTGGCGACCCCCACCGCCCCGGCAAGCGGGACCCGCTCGACTGTCTGGTCTGGCAGCGACAGCGCGAGGGCGAGCCCGGCTGGGACAGCCCACTCGGAACCGGCCGCCCGGGCTGGCACGTCGAGTGCGCCGCCATCGCGACCCACCACCTCGGGGTCGGTTTCGACGTCCAGGGCGGCGGATCCGACCTGATCTTCCCGCACCATGAGATGTCGGCGTCGGAGAGCCAGGTGGCGCGACCCGGCACGGTCTTCGCTCGGTCCTACGCCCACCAGGGGATGGTGGGCTATGACGGGTCGAAGATGTCGAAGTCGCTCGGCAACCTGGTGCTCGCGTCCGCCCTGCGCGCCGACGGGGTCGACTCGCGTGCCATCCGGCTGGCGCTGCTCGACCGGCACTACCGCACCGACTGGGACTGGACCGACGCCGTGCTGTCCGCCGCGGAGCAGCGGCTGGCGCGCTGGTCAGACGCCGTACGCCGGGGTGGTCCCGACTCGCGTGCCACGGCTGCCGCGGTACGCCAGGCGCTCGCCGACGACTTGGACGCGCCGACCGCCCTGACAGCCGTCGACGGCTGGGTCGACGACGCGCTCAGCGGGGCGCCGACCGACGTGGTCGACGGCGCAGCCGACCTGCTGGCCGCCACCGTCGAGACGTCGCTCGGGGTGGCCGTCGACCGCTGAGTGTGGGTTGAGCGGCGTGCCCGCGCTCAGCCCTCGCCGCCGCGGCGCTTGAGGTAGCGCTCGAACTCACGCGCGATCGCGTCACCGGAGGCTTCCGGCAGCTCGGCGGTGTCGCGCTCCTCCTCGAGCGAGCGCACGTAGTCGGCGACGTCGGAGTCGTCGGAGGCGAGCTCGTCCACCCCGCGCTCCCATGCCTTGGCCTCCTCCGGAAGCCCGCGCAGGTCGATCGGTACGCCGACAAGGTCCTCGAGCTGTCCCAGCAGCGCCAAGGTCGCCTTCGGGGCGGGTGGCTGGGCGACGTAATGGGGCACCGCGGCCCAGTACGACATCGTTCGCAGGCCCGCCCGGTCGGCGGCGTCCTGGATCACTCCGACGATCCCTGTCGGTCCGACGTACTGCGACGGCTGCAACCGGTGGTGGGCCGCCAGCTCGGGGTCGGAGGAGACGCCGGTGACCGGCACCGGACGCGTATGGGGGACGTCGGCGAGCAAGGCGCCGAGCGTCACCATCGTGGTGGCTCCGATCGAGTCGACGTAGGTGAGCAGCTCGGTGCAGAAGGACCGCCATCGCAGGTTCGGCTCGATGCCGGTCACCAGCACGACGTCCCGGCCGGCCGGCCCGACCTGGCAGTGCCACAGCCGGGTCGTCCGCCAGCTGATCTCGCGCTCGCCTTCGGAGTCGAAGCCGACGTGCGGGCGCACGACCTGGAAGTCGTAGTAGTCCTCCGGATCGATGCTGGCGATCAGCTGAGCCCGCCAGCTGGCGAGCAGGTGGTCGACGGCGTCAGTGGCAGCCTCGCCGGCGTCGTTCCAGCCCTCGAACGCGGCGACGACCAGCCCGTCCTCGAGCTGCACGTCAGTCTCGATGTCGATCACCGCTCCAGCCTACGACGTGACGGCGTCCGACCCTGACTCCGTCCGAGGCCGGCTGCTAACGCAATCTGCGCCACTGCCCGTCCGCAACTGAGACGACTGTCCACGTCTCGGGACGCCTCGGTAGGCTCGTTACCGAGGTGTCGCCGCCTCGGTCCCGTACACGTCTGGAGGTCACGTGCCTGCATCACCCGCCGATCTGCGCCGGGCGCTCGCGGAGCGGGTCGTCGTCGCGGACGGGGCGATGGGGACGATGCTCCAGCAGCACGATCTGTCTATCGACGACTTCGACGGGCTCGAGGGATGCAACGAAATCCTCAACGTCACCCGGCCCGACGTCGTCCGGGAGATTCACGACGCGTACTTCGAGGCGGGTGCCGACTGCGTCGGCACCAACACGTTCGGCGCCAACTACGCCAACCTGGGGGAGTACGACATCCCCGAGCGGATCTACGAGCTGGCCGAAGCCGGCGCGCGGATCGCCCGCGAGAGCGCCGACTCGTGGAGTGCACCGGAAGCTCCGCGCTGGGTACTGGGGTCGGTCGGGCCGGGCACCAAGCTGCCGACGCTGGGGCACGTGACGTTCGCGACCCTGCGCGACGCGTACCAGGAGCAGGTGCGCGGCATGCTCGACGGCGGCGTCGACGCCGTCCTGATCGAGACGTCCCAAGACCTGCTGCAGACGAAGGCGTCGGTCATCGGCGCGAAGCGGGCGATCACGCAAGCGGCGCAGGACGAGCCGGTGCCGGTCATCGTCAACGTCACCGTCGAGACGACGGGGACCATGCTGCTCGGCAGCGAGATCGGAGCGGCGCTCACGACGCTGGAGCCGCTCGGTATCGACCTGATCGGACTCAACTGCGCTACCGGCCCGACCGAGATGAGCGAGCACCTGCGCTACCTTTCCCGGCACGCGGAGCTGGGGCTTGCGTGCATGCCGAACGCCGGGCTGCCGCAGCTGACGGCCGATGGTGCCTACTACCCCTTGACCCCCAAAGAGCTCGCTGACGCCCACGAGACGTTCGCCCGCGAGTTCGGGCTGTCGCTGGTCGGCGGCTGCTGCGGCACCACGCCCGAGCACATCCGTCAGCTCGCCGACCGGGTCCGCGGACGCGAGCTCGCCCGGCGCAAGCCCCGTCGGGAGCCGGGCGCGTCCTCGCTGTACCAGCACGTCCCGTTCCGTCAGGACACGTCGTACCTGTCGGTGGGCGAGCGTACGAACGCCAACGGGAGCCGGGCGTTCCGCGACGCGATGCTCGCCGAGAAGTGGGACGACTGCATCGAGATCGCCCGCGCGCAGATCCGCGACGGGGCGCACCTGCTCGACCTCAACGTCGACTACGTCGGCCGCGACGGTGTCGCCGACATGCGGTCGATGGCGACGCGGCTGGCCACCTCGTCGACGCTGCCGATCATGCTCGACTCCACCGAGCCGCAGCTGATCGAGGCCGGGCTGGAGTCGCTGGCCGGCCGCTGTGTCGTCAACTCCGTCAACTACGAGGACGGCGACGGGCCGGGGTCCCGCTTTGCCCGCGTGATGCCGATCATCAAGGAGCACGGCGCGGCCGTGGTCGCCTTGACAATCGACGAGGAGGGCCAGGCCCGCACCGCCGACTGGAAGGTACAGGTGGCGTCGCGGCTCATCGACAACCTCACCGGCAATTGGGGCATGAAGACGTCCGACATCATCGTCGACTGCCTGACGTTCCCGATCGCGACGGGTCAGGAGGAGACCCGGCGCGACGGCCTCGAGACGATCAACGCCATCCGCGAGGTCAAGCGCCGCTACCCCGACGTCCAGACGACCCTCGGCGTGTCGAACGTGTCCTTCGGGCTGAGCCCGGCGACGCGGGTCGCGCTCAACTCCGTGTTCCTGCACGAGTGCGTCAAGGCGGGTCTCGACTCCGCCATCGTGCACACGGCGAAGATCCTGCCGCTGTCACGCATCCCCGACGAGCAGCGCCGGGTCGCCCTCGACCTCGTCTACGACCGCCGCACCGACGACTACGACCCGCTGCAGACGATGCTCGAGCTGTTCGCCGGCGTCACCACCAAGGACACCTCCGCCAACCGAGCCGCCGAGCTCGCCGCCCTGCCGCTGTCCGAACGGCTGCAACGGCGCATCATCGACGGCGAGCACAACGGCCTCGAGCTCGACCTCGACGAGGCCCTTGGGTCGGGCAGCAGCGCCCTCGACATCATCAACGACGACCTCCTCGCCGGCATGAAGGTCGTGGGCGACCTCTTCGGCTCAGGTGAGATGCAGCTGCCGTTCGTCCTGCAGTCGGCCGAGGTGATGAAGCGGGCGGTGGCCTATCTCGAGCCGCACATGGAGAAGCTCGACGACCGCGGGAAGGGCACGATCGTGCTGGCCACGGTCAAGGGCGACGTGCACGACATCGGGAAGAACCTCGTCGACATCATCTTGACCAACAACGGCTACACGGTCGTCAACCTCGGCATCAAGCAGCCGGTGAACGCGATCCTCGACGCCGCCGACGATCACGACGCCGACGTCATCGGTATGTCCGGCCTGCTCGTCAAGAGCACGGTGATCATGAAGGAGAACCTCGAGGAGCTCAACCAGCGCGACCTCGCCGGTCGCTGGCCGGTGATGCTCGGTGGAGCCGCTCTGACCCGGGCTTACGTCGAGCAGGACCTTGCGCAGCTGTTCGACGGACAGGTCCGCTACGCCCGGGACGCCTTCGAGGGACTGCGGCTGATGGACGCCGTGATGGCCGTCAAGCGCGGTGACCCCGGCGCGGAGCTGCCGGCCTTGCGTGAACGACGTGTCACGTCGACGGTGCGGACGCGCGCGACTGCTGAGCCGGTCAACGTTCCCGCCCGCTCCGACGTCTCGGTGACCAACCCGGTCCCCATCCCACCGTTTTGGGGTGACCGGATCGTCAAGGGCGTGCCGCTGGCCGACTTCGCGTCGTACCTCGACGAACGTGCGACGTTCATGGGCCAGTGGGGTCTGAAGTCCTCACGTGGAGACGGCCCGTCGTACGACGAGCTCGTCGAGACCGAGGGACGGCCGCGGCTGCGGGCCTGGCTCAACCGCATCCAGACCGAGCAGATCATGGAGCCTGCGGTCGTCTACGGCTACTGGCCCTGCTACAGCGAGGGCGACGACCTCGTGGTGCTCGACGTCGTGCAGCGAGCCGAGGAAGTAGCCAGGTTCACCTTCCCGCGCCAGCAGCGCGACCGGTTCCTCTGCCTGGCCGACTTCTTCCGGCCGAAGGACAGCGGGGAGCTCGACGTCGTCGGCTTCCACCTCGTGACGATGGGGGACAAGGTCAGCAAGGTGGCGGGTGAGCTCTTCGCCAAGAACGCCTACCGCGACTACCTGGAGCTGCACGGGCTCTCGGTCCAGCTCACGGAGGCGCTGGCGGAGTACTGGCATGCGCGTGTCCGCGAGGAGTTGGGCTTCGCCGGCGAGGACCCGGCGGACATCGATGCGGTCTTCCGGCAGTCCTACCGGGGCTCGCGCTACTCGTTCGGCTACCCCGCCTGCCCCGACCTCGAGGACCGGTCCACCTTGGTGCGGCTGCTGCGTCCCGAGCGCATCGGTGTCGAGCTGAGCGAGGAGCTCCAGCTGCACCCGGAGCAGTCCACCGACGCGCTTGTCGTGCACCATCCCGAAGCGAAGTACTTCAACGCCCGATAGCCGGGCGGGAGCGTCCGGTCCGCCTTCGAGCGGCCAGCGGGTGGCGAGGAGCCGACGCAACGGTAACCGTGTCGTGACATTCCAGGGCTGACACGGTGTGCCTGGGGCACTAGTGTTCGACCCGGTTGGACCCAACTTTGGACTGAGGAGCAGCATGACCAGTCGATTCACACGTCTGCGCAAGATCTCGATACTTGCGGCGGCAACCGCACTCGTGGCTCTGGCTGGTTGTGCTGGGAGTGACCGAGGGAGCGGCGGCGACGAAGGAGGCTCCGGCGGCACGTTTGTCTTCGCTGGTTCCGCGGATCCCGTGACGTTTGACCCTTTCTTTGCGAGCGACGGCGAGTCGTTCCGCCCCGCTCGGCAGATTTTTGAGGGGCTCGTCGGCACCAAGCCTGGCACAGCGGACCCGGCACCGCTGCTCGCCAAGACCTGGGAGACCAGCGAGGACGGTCTGAGCACAAGCTTCACGCTCGAGACTGGTGTGAAGTTCCAGGACGGCACTGACTTCAACGCCGAGGCGGCTTGCTGGAACTTCGACCGCTGGTACAACACTCCACCCGGCATCGGTCAGACCGAGGACCAGAGCTACTACTACATCAGCCTTTTCAAGGGGTTCGCCGAAGGGGAGCTGACCGACAGCGTCTACAAGAGCTGCACCACAGACGGCGACGACAAGATCACCGTCGAGCTGACGGCGCCGTTCGCCGGTTTCGTCCCGGCGCTCTCCCTGCCGTCGTTCTCCATGCAGAGCCCGACCGCTATTGAGAAGTACGGTGCAGCGGAGGGCGAAGACCCGTCGCAGAGTGAGTACGCCACCGCCCACCCGACAGGCACCGGTCCCTTCGTCTTCGAATCGTGGGAGAAGGAGAACCAGATCACCCTGAAGCGAAACGAGGACTACTGGGGCGAGAAGGCCAAGATCGAAACGGTGCGCATCGTTCCGATCGCGGAGCCGCGTGCGCGGGCAGATGCGCTCGAGCAAGGTGAGATCGACGGGTTCGACCTGGTCGGCCCGGCCGACATCCCGACACTGGAGGAAGCCGGCTTCCAGATCCTGAACCGGCCAGGCTTCAACATTCTTTACCTGGGCATGAACCAGGCACAGAAGCCGCTCGACGACATTCGTGTGCGGCAGGCCATCGCGTATGCGATCGACAAGGACGCCGTGATCTCGAACTCGATGCCGGAAGGAACCGCGGCCGCAATCGAGTTCATCCCGGACCTCGTCAATGGCTACACCGAGGATGTCCCGCAGTACGACTACAACCCCGACAAGGCCAGGGATCTCCTCAAGCAAGCTGGCCAAGAGAACATGACGTTGATGTTCAATTACCCGACAGACGTGACACGCCCGTACATGCCGTCTCCGGGTGACACGTTCAACGTCATCCGTGGTCAGCTCGAAGACGTCGGTATCACGGTCGAGGACGCCCCCGATGTCTGGGACCCGGACTACCTGGACCGGATCCAGGGCGGCAAGGACCACGGGATCCACCTTCTCGGCTGGACCGGCGACTACAACGACACCGACAACTTCCTCGGGGTCTTCTTCGGCCGCGAGTCCAACGAGTGGGGGTTCAACAACCCGGAGCTGTTCGACGCTCTGGCTGAGGCCCGAGGGATTCCCACGGTCGAGGACCAGACACCGGTCTACGAAGAGATCAACAAGCAGGTCATGGAGTTCCTGCCCGGTGTCCCGATCGCCAGCCCGGTTCCTTCGCTCGCCTTCGCCCCGGAGGTGAAGGGATATGTGCCGAGCCCGGTGCAGGACGAACCATGGAACCTGATCTCGATGGAGTGACGCTTACCCGACGATAGGGAACATGTCGACCTCGTCCGCTACGGAGAGCAATGCTGCGGTTCATCGTCCGGCGCCTGGCGCTCATCGTGCCCGTGCTCGTCGGACTGTCGATCCTGTTGTTCGTCTGGATCCGCAGGCTTCCTGGGGAGCCCGCTCGCGCCATGTTGGGCGAGCGGGCTTCCGACGACGCGATAAGGCGGATCAACAAGATTTACGGGTTCGACCGGCCGGTGATGGAGCAGTACCTCACCTACACAGGACGGCTGATTCGCGGCGACTTCGGAGACTCGACCCGCGACGGTCGGTCGGTCCTGAGCTCCTTTCTGGCGCAGTTCCCGGGAACGATCGAGCTCACGATCGCCGCGTTGCTGTTCGCCGTCGTCCTCGGCGTACCGCTTGGGTTCGCCGCGGGGCGTCGAATCGGGGGGTGGCTGGACAACCTGGTCGTGTCAGGCTCGCTGATCGGGGTCGCCGTCCCCGTATTCTTCCTGGCGATCCTCCTCAAGCTCGTCTTCGCCGACTGGCTCGACTGGTTGCCCACCAGCCGACGGCAGGACGCTCGCATCGAGGCGACCCATGTGACGAATTTCTACGTGCTGGATGGCATCCTGACCCGCGAGTGGGACGCGACGTGGGATGCGCTTCTGCACCTGGTGTTGCCGGGCATCGCGCTGGGCACGATTCCACTCGCAATCATCGTGCGGATCACCCGCGCGTCGGTCGCCGACGTGATGGGCGAGGACTACGTACGCACGGCGATCTCCAAGGGCCTGCCGCCCCAGATCGTCAACCGACGCCATATCCTGCGGAACGCCTTGCTGCCCGTGGTCACGACGATCGGCCTGCAGACCGGGCTGTTGCTGTCCGGAGCCGTACTGACCGAGTCCGTGTTCCAGTTCCAGGGGATCGGCGGGTATCTGTTCTTGTCCATCAGCCAGCGTGATTACCCAGTTGTCCAGGGGTACGTCTTGTTCATCGCCCTCATTTACTCGCTGATCAACCTGGCGGTCGACGTGTCGTACGGCGTGATCGACCCGCGGGTGAGGCTGTCGTGACGATCCCACTCGAGCCGCAGCTGGCCACCGGCACTGCCGTGCGCGGCGATGAGGCCGGCGTCAGCCTGTGGCGCTCGGCCTGGCGGCGGATGATCCGCAACCCCGGTGCGATCGTCGGAGCGCTGCTGGTGCTGGGGTTCGTGCTGGTCGCGATTCTGGCACCCTGGATCGCCCCCTACCCTGAGGGCGCGCAGACGTGGAGCAGCGAGATCACACCCAGCAAGGTGCCCGGGCCGAGAGAAGGAAACCTGCTGGGTGTCGACCGGTATGGAGCCGACTTGTTCAGTCAGATCATCTACGGCGCTCGGCAGTCCCTGGTCGTCGGAGTCGTCTCCACCGCGCTCGGCCTGGCGGTCGGTGCGCTGCTCGGCCTGGTGGCTGGTGGGCTTGGAAAGAGCGCCGACAACGTCGTGATGAGGATCGTCGATCTGATGCTGTCGATCCCGTCGCTGTTGCTTGCCGTAAGCATCGTCGCTGTGCTGGGCCAGGAGCGGAAGTCGGTGATGATCGCCATCGCCGCCGCCCAGGTGCCGATTTTTGCCCGGCTGCTCCGGGGATCGATGTTGTCGCAGTCGAAATCGGACTACGTGCTCGCCGCGTCGTCCCTGGGACTGCGCCGTCGAACGATCGTGCTGGGCCATGTGCTGCCCAACTCGCTCGGTCCCACCATCGTGCAGGCGACCCTCAACTTGGCGACGGCCATCATCGAGGTCGCCGCGCTCTCCTACCTGGGCCTCGGCGGTGGAGATCTCGCGGAGGCGGAGTGGGGACGGATGCTGGTGGCTGCCCAGGAGCGGTTCAGCGAGTCACCGCAGTTGGCGTTCGGTCCGGGCCTGGCCATAGCGATCTCGGCGCTCGGTTTCACCTTGCTGGGTGAGGGACTGCGCGAGGCACTCGACCCGAAGGGCCGTCGGTAGACATGACCGAAGAAATCCTGGTGTCCGGATCACCGCGTGACGACGATCAGCCCAAGGTGCACAGACAGTCCGCCACCGAGGCCTTGTTGACCGTTCGCGACCTACGGGTCGTCTTCGGCCGGGAGCGCAAGCATCAGCGGGAGACCGTCGCTGTCGACGAGGTCAGCTTCGACGTGCGGCGCGGTGAACATCTGGGCCTGGTGGGGGAATCAGGCAGCGGCAAGAGCGTCACATCCCTGGCCGTGATGGGGTTGCTGCCACGCCGAGGCGTCCAGGTAAGTGGTGAGGTGATCTTCGACGGAGAGAGCCTGCTGGAGGCATCAGAACGCCGGATGCGTGCCGTCCGCGGCCGCGACATCGCGATGATCTTCCAGGACCCGATGACGTCACTCAACCCGGTGGTGCCCATCGGGACTCAAATCGAAGAGGTCATCCAGAGTCACCGCAACCTCGATCGGACCGAGGCCAGCCGCCGGGCGGCAGAGCTGCTCGAGAGAGTCAGCATCCCCGACCCTCGGCGGCGGCTGAAGGACTACCCGCACCAGCTGTCAGGCGGCATGAGGCAACGGGTGCTCATCGCCATCGCGTTGGCGAACGAGCCGCGGCTGCTGATCGCCGATGAGCCGACGACTGCCTTGGACGTCACGATCCAGGCCCAGATCCTCGAGATTCTCAAGCAGGTGGTCGCAGACACCGGGACGGCGCTGATCATGATCACGCACGATCTCGGTGTCGTCGCGGGGCTCTGCGACTCTGTCCACGTGATGTATCAGGGCCGTGTTGTCGAGTCAGCCCCGCGGCGACCGATGTTCGCCGACCCGCGCCACCCCTACACAGATGGCCTGCTGGCGTCGGTACCTCGTCTCGACACGCCTCGCGGGAGGCCGCTGACCCCCATTCCCGGCTCGCCGACCGACATCCTGCCTTGGGCCCGAGGTTGCGCCTTCCAACCACGGTGCCGGAACCGCGTCGAGAAGTGTCAGCAGGAGCCACCGCAGCTGGTGCCTGAGGGCGCCAGGTCTCTTCGCTGTTTCAACCCGGTGACGGACCACACCCGCGGGGCAAACGCATGAGCGAACAGCCCGTGGAGTCGCGGAGCACGTCCGCTCCCGGGGCCGAGAACGACTCCGGGACGGTCGCTGCTCCTACTGAGCGCCCCGACGCGGTGCTGCAGGCACGCGGCCTGAAAGTGCACTTCCCGATCCGTCAGGGCATCTTCTTCGACCGCCAGGTCGGTGCGGTGCAAGCGGTCGACGGTGTCGATCTCGACATCGCCCGTGGCCGGACGTTCGGACTCGTAGGTGAGTCAGGTTGCGGCAAAAGCACGCTGGGCCGGGCGGTCCTACGCCTGGTCGAGCCCACGGCGGGCAGCGTCATCTTCGACGGCACTGACGTCGGCACCCTGGACCGCGAACAGATGCGGCGGATGCGGCGTCGGATGCAGATGGTGTTCCAGGACCCGCTTGCCAGCCTCAACCCGAGGCAAAGCGTCGAGACGATCATTACCGAACCATTGCGTGCTCACGACATCAGATACGACAAGACGACAAAGGTCCGGGAGGTACTGGACATGGTCGGGCTGCCAGCGTCGGCGGCCAGTCGCTACCCACACGAGTTCAGCGGCGGACAACGCCAGCGAATCGGCATCGCCAGGGCGGTCGCGCTCGAGCCGGAGCTCGTCATTGCCGACGAGCCGGTGTCAGCACTCGACGTCTCGATCCAGGCCCAGGTGATCAACCTGCTTGAGGAGCTCCAGGAGCGGCTCGGTCTCACCTACATGGTGATTGCCCACGACCTCGCGGTGGTGCGACACATCAGCGAGGAGATCGCGGTGATGTACCTCGGAGGTATTGTCGAGCAGACGGACACCGAGTCGTTGTACCGCGAACCGATGCATCCCTACACCATCGCCTTGATGTCAGCGGTTCCAGTCCCGGACCCGCTCGTAGAGGACAGCCGCCAGCGTATCCTGCTGACCGGCGACATCCCCTCGCCCGCCAACCCGCCACCGGGTTGCAGGTTTCACACCCGGTGCGCGTTTCGCCAGCCGACGCGCTGCGACGACGAGCGGCCGGAACTTGCCGAGGCAGTGCCTGGACACATGGTCGCCTGCCACTACGTGCAGGAGATAATGACCGGGCAGATCACCCCGCAGGAGCCGGAGCAGATGTTAGCGGCGTCACCGTCTGCCTGAAGGCACCGATGTCGCAAGAGGGATCACAAACGCTGCAGGTGCAAGTCGCCCATCCGTCGGCACCGATGACAAGAAGGCCGACTCTCTGCGCCAAAAACGAACTACTGCTACGGTCCCATCATCACGAGTAGCACCCAAGAATCGCTAGCGGCGGGGGAGCCATGAAGATCAGGAAGCACACACTACTGCGAGCGTTCGTGGCCACCGGATTAGGTGTGGTCGGTGCAGTCGGGGTCGCCCCGGTGTCCGTGGCTGACACTCGTTGCTTCACCTCTGACGGTCCGCACGCGAGCAGCCGGACCTGTCATACCGTGGACAAGCGATACAACCGAGTCTTTGCGGCGGGATATCGCGATGGCGTGAACAACCGCAAGAACTATGCTATCAGCGCCTCATGCACGGCAAGCAGTCAAACAACGCAGCGATACTCGCTCTCCAGCTCCATCGAAGGCGAGGCCAGTGGCATTTTTGTCACGATCAGAGCCTCGATCTCAGCGGAGATCAGCAAAGAGATGTCGAGTGGTTACTCCACCTCCACGCAGTTCAAGGTGCCTAGGCACTCGTATGTCTACTGCGATCGAGGAATCCTCAACGAGCGGGTGGCCGGACACACGGTCGCAAAGGTGTGTGAACACCAAGGGATGTGTGAGACTCGGCGCAACAACTGGACCGCAAGGGCGCACTCACGTGCGCTGTGGCGGATCTACAGCTGACGATCAGCGAAGTGTGGCCTCGTCGCGGTAGCCGGGCACTGGTGGGCCTCGCACTGGGTACTTTGTTGTTCGCTCTCTTCGCCTGTGCTCGAAATAAACCTCACGACTCTGCGCAATCACCGTTTCCGGATCAGGTCAGTGCGTCCCTACAGCCCTTGCCCGGTGATCAGGTGCTTGCTCAGATCACTGGCAAGGGCACAAGTGCGCGACTGTTTGAGGGCGAGATGGACGGCACCTACTCCCTTTACGTCTCTTGCCGTACGGGACTGGTGGTCATCGAGGACTCCAAGCAGCCTGACGATCCATGGCGGGTGGTATGCGACGGAGTGGTGGAGCGCCTCCAGATTTTCGACAGCGCCGGCTCGGTGGATTTGCATCTCAGGACAGCGCGAGACAACGGCGGCTGGATGTTTGCAATTGCGGATCGAGAGTGAGCCCCATCTGATTAGTCCGTCCCGCGCTGAGGAACAGGTGGGGGAGTGCCGCCCCAGGCGGGGCAGATCGCCTTGTGGTCGCACCAGCCGCACAGCACGGACTTGGAGGGGCGCCAGTCACCGGTCTCGCTGGCACGCGTGATCGCGTCCCAGAGTGCCCGCACCTTGCGCTCGGTAGCGAGCAGGTCGTGCTCGGTTGGCTCGTAGCGCAGCATCTCACCGTTGCCGAGGTAGACCAGCTGCAGCATGCGGGGCAGCACGCCCCGGGTGCGCCAGACCACCAGCGCGTAGAACTTCATCTGGAACAGTGCCTTGGCCTCGAAGTACTCACCCGGTGACTTGCCGGTCTTGTAGTCGACGATGCGCAGCTCACCCGTCGGCGCCACGTCGACGCGGTCGATGTAGCCGTGCAGGTGCAGACCCGAGTCGAGCTGGGTGATGACATGCACCTCCCGCTCGGCGGGCTCGAGTCGCCGGGGGTCTTCGAGCGTGAAGTAGCGCCCGAGTAACGCTCGGCACTGGTCGAGCCAGGTCAGCAGGTCGGGGCCGGCCGGTTCGCCGTCGGCGCCGGGGCGTCCGAACATCTCGGCCAGCTCGGGCTCGGCGTCGAGCAGCCGCTCCCAGGCACCGGGCAGCAGGGCGTTGGCACGCTCGTGCGTGCGGTCACTCGAGGGCAGGTCGAACAGGTCCTCGAGCACCTTGTGCACAACCGAGCCGCGCACGGCATCGATGCTCGGGGCTTCGGGGAGCTTGTCGATGACCCGGAAGCGGTAGAGCAAGGGGCACGACATGAAGTCGCTCGCCCGGCTCGGGGACAGCGAGTTGCGCCTCGTCAGGCCGGCGAACTCGTCGGGCTCCGCGCCAGGGTCGTCGTCGGCCACGAGGACGGGGCTGTCAATGCTCTCCACACTCATGAACCTCAGGTTAGGTGACACCGCCGACAGAACCTGCGGCGAAGCGCCGCCCGTGCCCGGGTGCCGCTGAAATAGGATTTGTCGAGACGCACCACTAGCGTTGAGGCGTGACTTCCCCCACCGAGGGCCGGGCTCGGCCGACCACGCCGGGCACGTTCCGGCTGGGCACGGTGGCGGGCATCGACGTGACGGTGGCGCACTCCTGGTTCCTGATCATCGGGCTCATCGCCTTGTTGATGGCTCCGCGCCTCCAGCTCGTCGCCCCCGACCTCGGCAACTGGGCGTACGTCGCCGGCGGCGCCTTCGCGGTGCTCCTCTACATGTCGGTCCTGCTGCACGAGATCTCGCACGCGCTGGCGGCGCGGTCGTTCGACATGCAGGTCAACTCGATCAATTTGCACTTCCTCGGCGGCGCTACCGAGATCGACGGCGAGGCTGAGACGCCGTGGCGAGAGTTCGTCATCGCCGTGGTCGGTCCGCTGACGTCGCTGGCGGTTGGCGCTGCCGCCTGGGCGATGATCTCCCTGTTCGAGGACGGACTGCTGCGGTTCACAGTCGCCTCGCTGGCGGCGGCCAACCTCGTCGTCGGCCTTATCAACCTTGTGCCCGGGCTTCCGCTCGATGGTGGGCGCGTGCTCCAGGCCGCGGTGTGGGGGGTGACCCGCAAGCGCAACCTCGGCATCGTGGTCGCCGCCTGGGGTGGACGAGCAGCGGCGGTCGCCGCGATCGGCTGGCCTGTGGTGCAGCCGCTCTTCGGAATCACCCCTGACGTCGTCGACTACCTCCTCGGCTTCGTGATCGGCATGTTCTTGTGGACCGGCGCGACCCACGCGCTCCAGGTGGCGAGGCTCCGTCGCCGGCTTCCCGGCGTGGTGGCCAAGCGGCTCGCGCGCCCGGCCATCGGCGTTCCCGCTGACCTCCCGGCCTCGGAGGGGGTGCGCCGGGCCCAGGAGGCCGACGCCGGCTCGCTCGTGGTCATGACCAGCGGTGGGCAACCTGTCGGGATCGTCAACGAGCAGGCCCTGCGCTCAACTCCGCCGGAGCGCCTGCCGTGGGTGCCGATCGGTGACCTGGCTCGCCGAATCGAGGACGGTTTGTCGCTGTCGGCGGACCTCTCCGGCGAGCCGCTGCTGCGAGCCATGAACCGTACGCCGGCCTCGGAGTACGTGCTGCTCGAGCCGGACGGGTCGATCTACGGCGTGCTGGTCACCCAGGACGTCGACGACGCCTTCCGCGCCGCGCCCTGACCTTCCTCGGACGGCCTCGCTCGCGCGTCCCACTACGCTGGACCGCTATGCCCGTCCCGTCTGAGCCCGCCGACACTGCGGCACCCGACACTGGGGCACCCGCGGCCGACGCACCCAGCCTGGACCCGGCGTGGTCCGGCGTACGCCGGGGACCGCTGCGCGTGGGGGAGCGGGTGCGCCTGACCGACCCGAAGGGGCGCAAGCACACCGTGCTCCTCGAGGCGGGCAAGACGTACTTCACCCACAAGGGCGCGATCGAGCTCGACCAGCTCATCGACGGTCCGGACGGGACGGTGATCACCTCGTCCGGTGGCGTCGACTACCTGGTGATGCGGCCGCTGCTGCCGGAGGTGGTCGTGTCGATGCCCCGCGGCGCCACCGTGGTCTACCCGAAGGACGCCGCGCAGATCGTCACGATGGCCGACATCTTCCCCGGCGCGCGGGTGGTGGAGGCCGGTGTCGGTTCGGGGGCGTTGACATGCTCGCTGCTGCGGGCAGTCGGACCGGGAGGCGAGCTGTCGTCGTACGAACGCCGCGAGGAGTTCGCCGACGTGGCGCGCGCGAACGTCACCTCCTTCTTCGGCGGGCACCATCCCGCCTGGCGGCTCACCGTCGCGGACCTCGCGACCACACTGTCCGAGCGTGATGTCGACCGTGTGGTCCTCGACATGCTGGCACCGTGGGAGTGCGTCGCCGTCGTCGCCGAGGCGTTGGCACCTGGCGGGCTCGTCTGCGCGTACGTCGCGACCACCACCCAGCTCAGCAAGTTCACGGAGACCGTGCGGGTGCACGGCGGCTTCACCGAGCCGCAGGCATGGGAGTCCCTGGTCCGCGGCTGGCACGTGGAGGGTCTCGCCGTCCGCCCCGACCACAAGATGAACGGCCATACCGGGTTCCTGGTCACCGCCCGCCGGCTGGCTCCGGGCGTCACCGCCCCACGCCGCAGCCGACGGCCGTCGCCCGGTGCCTACGGCCCTGACTACGACGGGCCCCGGCCCGCGGAGTACGCCGACGGGGGACAGGCTGAGATAACAGAGTGATACCGACACGTGGGCCGAGTGGCTGATACGGGTGGTGTGCGCAGGTAGGGTCGAAACCGCGGTACTCCTCGTGAGGTGGTGACCATGTCTGCATACGACGCACCCGGCGGTCGAGCACGCTCGGCCGACGAGCTGCACAGCCAGGTCGGGTTCCTGGAGTCCGAAGTGGCCGAGCTGCGTCGCCGGCTGTCCGACGCGCCCCAGGCGACCCGCTTCCTCGAGCAACGACTCGCCGAGGCGCAGGCCTCGCTGGCATCCCTCACCTCGCAGAACGAGCGGCTTGCGTCCACCCTGCGCGAGGCACGTGACCAGATCATGACGCTCAAGGAGGAGGTCGACCGGCTGGCCCAGCCGCCGACCGGGTTCGGGACCTTCCTCAAGACCAACGACGACGACACCGTCGACGTGTTCACCGGCGGGCGCAAGCTGCGCGTGAACGTCAGCCCGAACGTCGAGGTCGAGGAGCTCGAGCGCGGCCAGGAGGTCATGCTCAACGAGGCGCTCAACGTCGTCGCTGCGCTCAGCTTCGAGCAGATCGGCGAGGTCGTCATGCTCAAGGAGATCCTCGCCGACAAGGATCGCGCTCTCGTCATCGCCAACGCCGACGAGGAGCGTGTCGTGCGCATCGCCGCCCCGCTGCGCGAGGAGAAGCTGCGGGCCGGCGACTCCGTGCTGCTGGACACTCGCGCCGGCTACATCTACGAACGCATCCCGAAGACCGAGGTCGAGGAGCTCGTCCTCGAAGAGGTCCCTGACATCGACTACCGCAACATCGGTGGGCTGTTCGGGCAGATCGACCAGATCCGTGACGCGATCGAGCTGCCGTACCTGCATCCCGAGCTCTTCCAGGAGCACCAGCTCAAGCCACCGAAGGGCGTGCTGCTCTACGGCCCGCCCGGCTGCGGCAAGACGCTGATCGCCAAGGCGGTGGCCAACTCCCTCGCCAAGCAGGTGGCGGCCAAGACGGGCGAGGAAGGCAAGTCGTTCTTCCTCAACATCAAGGGCCCCGAGCTCCTCAACAAGTACGTCGGCGAGACCGAGCGCCACATCCGCCTGGTGTTCCAGCGGGCCCGTGAGAAGGCGAGCGAAGGCACCCCGGTCATCGTGTTCTTCGACGAGATGGACTCGCTGTTCCGCACCCGGGGGTCCGGGGTCTCGTCCGACGTCGAGAACACCATCGTCCCGCAGCTGCTCAGCGAGATCGACGGCGTCGAGGGGCTCGAGAACGTCATCGTGATCGGCGCCTCCAACCGCGAGGACATGATCGACCCGGCGATCCTTCGCCCGGGACGGCTCGACGTGAAGATCAAGATCGAGCGCCCGGACGCCGAGTCGGCCCGCGACATCTTCTCGAAGTACCTCGTGGCTTCGCTGCCGTTGCACACCGATGACCTCGCCGAGTTCGGCGGCAACCGTGACGAGTGCGTGGCAGGCATGATCCAGCGCACCGTCGAGCGGATGTACACCGAGTCCGAGGAGAACCGCTTCCTCGAGGTGACCTACGCCAACGGCGACAAGGAGGTTCTCTACTTCAAGGACTTCAACTCCGGCGCGATGATCCAGAACATCGTGGACCGGGCGAAGAAGATGGCCATCAAGGACCTGCTCGACAACAACCAGCGCGGGCTGCGGGTGCAGCACCTGCTCCAAGCGTGCGTCGACGAGTTCAAGGAGAACGAGGACCTGCCCAACACCACCAACCCCGACGACTGGGCGCGGATCTCGGGCAAGAAGGGCGAGCGGATCGTCTTCATCCGTACCCTCATCTCCGGCAAGCAGGGCACCGAGCCCGGCCGTTCGATCGACAACGTCGCCAACACCGGCCAGTACCTCTGAGCCGTCGGCCCGTTGGGGTTTGCCTAGATCTCTATGCAGCCGGCTTGTTATCTAGGCAAACACCGCGCGGAGGCGGGCAGTCGTGCCCTCGAGGCCGCTGGCGACGAAGTCCGGCTGGTCGGTGTCCAGGCCGAACAACACCTCGTGCCACGGACCGATCAGGTGCCAGTCCCTGCCG
>JAABUS010003111.1_pt1 | contig 28231 bp, 37 predicted proteins | sample 5560161 | NCBI WGS metagenome assembly JAABUS01 (sample SAMN10711885, study PRJNA513376) | rock metagenome | isolation source: Antarctica rocks | place: Antarctica: Victoria Land, Trio Nunatak nord | collected 2016-01-04
CTCGAGAATTCAAGAACAGAGTCAAGGGTGCATTAAGAGCGGGACGAGCAGTATCTGCCGACATCAGCCTCGCGACGCGGCGCTCGGTGGTGAACCGAGGCAGCGAGAAGTTCGCGACCCACTGGACACCGCTGAAGGACGAGCATGCAGCTGTGCGGTGCGTCGTCGTGCTGTTTGCTCCAGTCAATCAAGACTGGTGATAGATACTCTTTGGGTTTGAGAAAACCAGGTAAGGGGTGTATAAGTTGAGGTATGTCATCGTCGTACTTATTTTTCAATTGGGTGAAACTATATAGTTGGGGGTATAATGGGGCGACGCGTATCCATGAGCTTGAAGATATCGTCGGAAGTCATGCCAATGTTGAAGACCGATTTCGACATCTTGATATGGTACGCATCATGCACAATGCACTGGGTTTCAGAATGTCGGAGCGATCACCGAGCACCTCCGATGGAATATTTAGCGAGCAGAGATAGGGTTCTGATAGATCCAGCCTGACCCTTGAACCTCGTACATGCATCGGAGGACAAACCTCCATCATCCATGGGCCGTACTACAGTAGCACCCTCGGTAATCGGACTCTCCCATAGATCGCTTTTTATGATTTCTTTGGCTTACCTGAACAGACCTTTTTATTTTGGTGGGTGGGAATCGCGAACATTAGTAGTCTGCTTACTGTATCAAGGGTAACAGCTGTCAAAATTCCAACGTATCGCCACGGGTTGCAACGGGGGGTTGGGGAAGAACAATCTGGACCCTGGAATCTGGAATTCGAAATCTGACGAGTATCTGCGCTAGCGATAGAATACCCGGATCGAGATCAGATCTTTAGAGTCACCTTTTATTTTCGGCACGCAGCCGTGGGCACAGCAACTGTATTATGAGTCTTTTTTCAGCCAGGGCCTAGTCTGGATTCTTTCTTTTCGTGAATTTCCAGAAGAAGGGCAGAAGATCCCATTCAGGAGAACTCAATGTCTGGTATCCCACCCGACCGTGATCAACGTGGCTACCCTGAACTCGGGAAAGCTCGCTGTTGTCAAATTACAGTCGATGGCGCAAAATCCCTGTACTATTTGGGCAACATGGTTGCAGATTGGCAATCAGCCGTTGCGAGCAATCATCAGCGATTATTCCGTACCCGACGACCGTAAGATACCGTACTAACATGCATGCTGCTTAGAACTAGTGCAAGTGCAGAGTGGCAGTCGTGACAGCCCTACGTGTTATGTTACATTCAAAGTGAAACCAATCCACCTTACCTTACCAGTTGGCCTTGGGATGAAGTTTGCTTTCTCTTCAGTAGTAGTAGATAATACCTAAACGACCGTATCAATGACTGCTGCTGCTGCCACTCGTCAAAGTTTCGTCGTTGACGGACGGCATGTACCTACGTACAACGGTACCTCAAACCTACGGGGCTCTACAGCAACATCGGATGCTGGCATCCCAGCGGTTCCACAACGTGTGCGTCCGAGCGTGCCATTCACCAATCCGTTGACGCAAAACCCATCAATCCCTCCTGTGCCTCCAATATCACCCAGATTCGAAGAACACCCACGAAAGCCGGGAGAACCTCAGGTCCCAGCATTCGACTCCTCACAACGTCCCAACTCTCAGTCCTCATTTTTCCCTTCCCGTACAAGGTAGGTGGAACCAAACCGTTCTTTGAATACGACTGAAAATCTCTGAAGCAGCAAACAAGATGCCTGGGAACCACCCACGCGCACCAATGGCGCCGCCGATTACATCCCTACCAAGAACGGCTCTCTGACCCCCACAGATGGAGCTCACAAGAGCAATCCACCATCCTCAAATCCCACACGACAGACTCATTTACAAACGAGAGATGACAGTCATGGGCGGACACTTGAAGACCGTTTGGAAGACTTTGATCTGGCAGCACCAGTCGAGGATGGCGGCAAACTCGAGTCACTCGAGCAAACCTCGGATTTGCTTTTCTCTGGAGCACATATGGAGACAATCTTTGCCGATCCGGCCTTTTTACTCAAATTCATGTCATTCCTAAGGGCACACCGGCCACAATCCGTCCCAACTTTAATGTACTATCTCGACGCCAGCAAAGCATTGAAGGCCATACACTATGCCAATGCAGTCGCAAAAGCTTTGGAGCCATTACAAAAGCAAGGCTTGACACCGATACAGGAAAACACGAGGAACTTCGAATTGGAACAAAGGGCAGGGAGGGCATTCAACCTGCTGGTACAGGAAGATTTGCCGGCCTATGTCACGCTTCTGTACATACAAGTAGCGAAGTCGAACATAAATCCGTCGACAATGGCGGGACAACCAAATGTACAGGAAACTTCTGAAGGGTTTGCGGAGGTGTTTTGTTTAACGGACCCTTCCAGGGAGGATAATCCTATTGTTTTTGCTTCAAAAGGTATGCTGCGAACAGGTGAGGGGTTTGGTTGGATTCAGCTGACAATGGATGCGTAGCTTTTCATAGCATGACTCAATACAATATGAACTATATCGTGGGTCGGAATTGTCGTTTTTTGCAAGGACCGAAGACGAATCGTACAAGCATTGACCGAATACGAGACGCAGTACAAGCGGGGCGGGAGCATTGTGAGGTTATTTTGAATTAGTATGTACCACTCCCAGTGCACTGGACTGAAACTAACCCACATGTAGCCGCCGAGACGGATCACCCTTTCTGAATCTGCTTATGCACGCACCGTTACGGGATGGGACTGGCAAAGTCAGGTACTTTATGGGGGCTCAGATCGATGTCAGTAGCGTAACCGATGTCAGCCCTGAACTGGAGTCTTTACAAATAGTGATTGCTCAAATGGACCGCGAAAAGAATCCACAAGAGGTCAATAGCGCCACCGAAGTAGCAGAGAAAAAGGGCGAGTTCCAAGAGTTGGTCGAAACGCTTGATATGCAGGAGTTAATGGCTGCCCGAACATGGCAAGGTCGAATGCTCCAAGAAGTACCAGAAGGACTAACAGACTCGGACGCAACAAAATGGCATCGAGCGCATATACGCGATCCGTCGTATGACGCTGTCAAAGACTACAAAGGGACGTTGGACAGTCTCTACAACTACGTAAGCCGATCGTATGTCGTTCTCAAGCAATCAGCTAACCCATCAGTTCCTCCTTGTCCGCCCCTACCCTTCCCTCCGCATACTGTTCGCCTCCCCCGCCCTCTCCGGCCCTGGAATCGTGCACGGCCTTATCATGGACAAATTCCGTGTCAATGCTCGTATCCGTGATGAACTGTCCCAGGCCCTTTTCGAAGGCCGCGAAGTCACTGCCAAAGCCCTCTGGATCCCTCACCAAAACGAAGAAGGAACTAATAAGTGGATCCACTTCACTCCGCTATTTGGAAGTAAAGACCAGGTGGGAGCGTGGATGGTCATTCTGGAGGAGTATAATCAAGATAGCCCACGAAGACCGAAGCAGCAAAACCCTCCTTCCAGACTTCCAAATGGAATGACCTCCCCCATCCCCGAGGAATCCGAAGACGATGACGACGACGAGCCCCCAGGGCCGGGAATCGCCACCGCCTCTAACGGTAACGTCGTGCACAAAGCGCAAATCTCCTGGTCCGGCCCCGAAGTCGCGCCCGAGCATCGCAAACCCGCACTCCACTGGTCCACTAATCAGAATTCCTGGCATCAGCACAATGGCGACAGTGAAGGTCGAAGCCCATCAATCGATAGCGCAATGGAGTCGTTCTTCCCTGAGACGGACGACGAGTATGAGCCTCTCAAGGAGCGGCTCCGGAGGAAGAGACAGAGGGATGCGGTCATGATGCTAGAGCAGCCAGGGTTTGTGCCCAGGAAGACGTATAAAAGTTTGGCGCCAGATGACATTATTAATGATGGGACAATGTGAGGGGCGCGGATGTGTGTTGTGGCTTCTTTTGCTTTTGTGGGGTTTGTTGTCTGATCTCTGTTTGGGACTTTTATACCTTTATACCTTTATAGCGTTATAGCTCTCTCCCTCTACATATCGCCAGCTTTTATATATATTCCTTCTGTACAATTCTCTGCGCCTTCCCAAGCAGCCCCGACACCAAAAAAAAAAAAGGAAGAAGAAAAAAGAAATTTCCCAACCGTGACCACCACTACGTACCCATACCTAGTGACCATCGGCTGGCTCAACAACGACCTCGACTCGATGTCGTTTTTTTGTTTTCTTTCTTTTTTTGACAACCCACCAACTAACTGAACATGAAAACCACCCAAACACCGTAGCTTCCAAAAAATCTCGAAACTAAATCTCACGAATTCGAAAAATGTTGCTATATATATATATATATTCCTGTGGTGGCCACGAACGAGTAGCTGTTTTTCCGAGGAAAAAAGCAAGAGATTTATGATATTCATTTCTAGTCTTTGGTGGAGGTTTTAGTGGGGGAATCCAGAGCGGAAGAGATGAGAAGGGAAGAGGAAGAGGAAGGCCCCTTCATCGAATTCACGACATTCGTTTTCTCGTCTCGTGCCTTTATCATTCGTGTTGATGCCTCTATTACCGCTATGGCGAACTACACCCTCTAACCACTCCCTTGGCCCTTTCCATCTCTCCGTCAATATCGCCCTTCCATCACCCCTGCCTCGCCATCTCCCCCTCGATCCACGCCCAGACCTTCGCAAACAGCGCTTCGTCCATCGGCTGGACGTTTCTCATCGCAGGGACCGTTTTGCTTGTTTTTTGAGTCTCGAAGACTAGCTTCCCTTTATTCCGTCCTTCTTCTTCGTCTCCGCAATATGCGTCTCGCCACAAGCCGATGAGTTTGGTGGCGGGGTGGTTGGCTTGTTCTCCGCTTAGGGTTTCGAGCTGCTGGACCCATTGGTTTGGAGGGAGGACTTGGAAGTTTGGGTGGAGGGTGCGGAGCCAGTGGAGGAGGTCGGACCATGTTGGGGTGGGGTGGGGGTTGAGGATGTGGTAGACTGGGATCTCTGTGTCGTGCTCTGCTAATTTAGTGGTAGGATTAGGAGCATCGATGCCGCCAACTTGCAGGGTCGCTTCGGCAGCGACGTCAACAGGAAGCCAGTCTAGCGCTTCGTCCTGCAGGTCAGGTAGACTACCGGTAGCTTTGACGCTGCTGATCATCAACGGCCACGCCTCACTCATGTTCCAGACCCCTCGTTTTGAATCTCCACACAGCTGCCCCACCCTCAGCACCGCAATGCGCCCCCGCATCCTCGTTTCGGCATGAGCTTTTGCGCAAATGGCTTCGGCGACCCATTTGCTGCGGGAATAGCCGAACGGCGATGCCGTGTGGGGAGATTGTGGGATTGATTCCTTGATAGGGGAAGGGGAGGATGTGACGCTAGCAGTGGAGGAGCAGAAGAGAAATTTTGGCGGCTGGGGGTGAGAGAAGGAGAGGGCGAGGGTGATGAGGTTACGGAGACCGAGGATGTGGTCTTTGACAAAGGAGCGGAGAGAGGCGCGGAAGTTGACGGCCCATGCTGCATGGATAACAATTACTGCGTTCTCCGCTAGGTTGGCATGGTCCTCGATAGAAAGTCCTAGATTCCCCTCTGTAAGTTTGACCGGAAGGCAACTGAGCTTTGAGTCCTGGGTGAGGGGAGGTAGTTGGCGTGCGAGGAGGGATTTGGAGACTCGGGCGTACGCAGCAGCGGGAGTGGCGGCACGTACGAGGCAAGTGACGTGCGGGGAGGAGGGATGCAAAAGAAGGAGGGAAAGGATATGCGCGCCTAGGGAGCCTGTCGCGCCAGTGAGGATCTAGGAGGATTAGGTGGGTTTAGCTTGGATGGAGGATGATGGACTTGCAATTATTGGCTTTGCGGGCGTGCTTGAGGGGTTGGTGGACGTTTCTATGAGGTTGGGGGAGAAGGAGCCATGTTCTTGGACAAGATCGAGCATGAGTTGGATTTCGTCTTCTTTTTCAGTTGTTTGGCCTTTGCGGATGTTGAGGAGGTATTTGGAAAGTCTGAAGAGTTGGTTAACGTGGTATCGTTGCGGCCTTCGAATTGCCTAATAGTACCTTTTGATAGTCCCACAATCATAGACAACGTTGAGTGGAAGCTTAGGCATTTCGGGAGATAGTATCCTCTGACCACAGAGTCAATACATTACTTCTATGAATTTAATGGCCGGGAAGGCTACTCACAGTCTGGAGTAGTGCTCTGATCTGCATGCATGCGACAGAGTCAATGCCAAAAGAGAAGAGGTCCGTATCCTCCGGTATTGGGATTTTGGTATTGAGGACGCTCGTGATAATCTCCAGCACAACAATTGGTACGTCATGGTCTGAAACAGACGCTCCCACTTCTTCTCTCCGCCCATTAGCATCAACTCCAAATGCACCCTCATAGGCTTTGTTAATCTCTGCATAGAAGGTTTTTTCAGCTACACCCCTCAAAATGGTGCCTTTACTACTTTTTTCCACCGCAGGTGCGCCCCTAGTCATCACTACCAACATTGACCTTGATAGCCGAGCATGACCTTGGCTTTCAGCGTTAAGTTTGTCAATTGATGGCCAAACACTCCCCAGAACCTGTTCATCCGACATCTCCTGAAAATATAATGACCGAAACAGCAGAGCTCCAGGGTATTGCTGGCCATTGCCAAAGATCAAGACATCACTCAATAATGGAGAGGTAGCTATCGCAGCTTCGAGAGGCGCAGGATCAAATTTCTTGCCAGTAATTAGAGTCAATTGAGAATCGGCACGTGAATGGTATTTCCAGGCATTTGAGATTGTTGGATGCGCTGCAAACAAATCTGCGGTTGCAAATGAACCATCATCTCGATTACGCTTCGCCATGTGCGGCCATTGAGATAGAATGATCAGCTCGGACAGCCCATCATCTCGAGGTTCGAAGCTTAGAGGCATCGATCTGTCACTTCGCAGGAATTGCCATTCCTTGTCCGATGCATAATCTCGATGGGAGGACATAATAAAACCACACTCCGCGCTGCCAAATCTGGAAACCAGATGTACTCCTTTTTCTACCAGATCATCTCCTACTTCTTGGGGTAGTGCAGCACCTCCAACACCGGCAATCTCCATGCTTTTCAGCATTTGCAAGCCATTGTTATCTGCGGCTACCATTTGCAGAACGTAGGGCACAGAAGAGAAATAAGTCACCAGAGGAGTCTGACAACTTTTGGTGGATCTCTGAGCGCATTCTAATGATTTCAGTACATTCTGTGCAGTGATTGGCACTTCTTTCCCTGGGAACAGCCAGATCATGGCGTTGCTTGTCCAGGCACGAAAGCAATCTGCTATACCTCCATGATAGAGCGGCGTTGTGGTGAATGTTGCTCTGTCATGGCCGTTCTCCAGGCAAGGAAGAACACCTACCGCAGCTCGGTGGCTTTGAGGAATTGGCTTGGGGAGGCCGGTGGAGGTCCCGGACGTATGGTGTAGGTAAGCAACATCAGTTTCCTTCACTTCAAGCAACGATGAGCGTAATAGCATGAAATCTCCAGTCAGGGTGATATCGCCCAATAGCTCTTCCCTCTGCTTAGCCCCTGGCAAGCGGATTGGGCGGAGTGACGAGGCCGAGCTTGATGCTCCTCCGGATGCCCTTGCAAGTCTCTCATACGTGTCGTCATAGAACAGTTCAGTCACGTTGCACGACGTGCACAAAAGTGCAATCGCTGAAGGCTGACATTGAGGCCTACCATCTTGGGTTCAGCTTTGACTTTACTCAGCACAGCCAGTCAGGGTGGTACGTACGCAATGAGAAGGACCGAATGCCCCAACCTCATCAGCCCTAGCCATGCAAAAAGAAAGTCGATGGAGCTTGGGCATAGTAGTGCCACAGTCTTGGTAGGTGAAGTATTCGCCCGCAGTGACTTGGACAAAACTTGCCCTATCGCAATTGATCCTTGCCGTAGATCCTCAAACGCTAAGGGACAGATTAGATCTCTGATTCGCAGCCTACTAGAGACGAGCATACTGAGAATTCTTTGCTGCCATTCCGGGCCATCATTCCTTGAGTCTGGAGGTATCGGGAAGCCAACAGCAGGAGCCTGTGGGATTGTTCGAGCTTGAAAGTCAATGAAGTCGTCGACAGTCTTGAACACATGAGGGCTCTGAGCATTGATTCTCGCTGCTTGGCCCAAGGTACAGACGAAATAGTTGAGCTCAGGCTCCTGTGTTGACTGCGCGACATGGGCCATGGTTAGGTGGAAGAGAGATCATGACTTCAATTCTACGAATTAGAGTAGTTCTATCGCAACCAGAAAAACTGCGTTTGGAGGCACTTGACATCATGACTGCAACTGCGCTCTCCGAACCAACGTAGCGAGAAGTCGCTACCCGATCTTACAATTGCCAGCAGGCGGTGTGTAGTCGCTCAGGCACTCCTTTGTCCGCTCGCAATATCAATGCTAAAATGCTATGCTAACATGAAGCTATTCATAAAGATCGCCTTCCAGTGCGCTCTCCGCATCATTATTCTTTTCTCGCTCGCGGGCTTCGGGCTTCGGGTTTTGGTCTTAAGTCCGCAACACCCCGGTGAGTTGAATTTAGGTTGCGGGAACATCTCGGTTAGAGGCATTCACGGCATTTTAAGCTCTAGATATGACGATTAGACGTTTCATTACCGCATTACAGCATTACCTATTTCCATCCGGGAGCATCGGATCTGTTGATATCCCATGGGCCTGTAGCCGAACGCTGAAAATGATGGATAAGCCGATTGGCTTTTCTCACAGAGGTGACCCCTCATTGGCTCTCGATATGAGGTGATTATTTCCAAGCCGACCCGCGACCGCCGTGTTTGTTGGCCATCATCTCCCTCGGCCATTTGTTTATCGTGGAGTATTTTATTCCCTGTCTTTGACCATGTGCTGAGGATTCTCCGGCTTCGCGTCTGCTGAACTCGACTCATTCTGTCCGTTTTGGAAGTATCCTAGCCATCATCATGGCTCCTGATCCGCCTGAACGTCCTAACATGGAGGCATTGCCTGACATATGGCCGTCAACATCTGCCAATAGTTTCAGACAGCAATACTTAGCTCCTGCCGGCTCGGAAACGCATCCACCACATCAGGATTCGGCCGCCATCAGTAGAGTATCGCCTGCAATCGAGAGCCCTGCACATGCAAACACCAACGGCCCCCAAGTCGCGAATGGAGGGATGGAAGGGCTTAGCCGGTCATCCAGCGAATATACAGCTGTACCATCACCCGCAGAGTCAGAGTCAGCGGCTGTTGCAGGGCCATTAGTCGGTAACTCGAAATATGCGGCCAGGCCATCTGATGAAATCAACAAGGACGAAAAAGCCGACGACGTAGCTGGATATGAGCCTATAAAAACAACACAGACCAAGGATGCCGCCAAAAGACCTGGGATGAGGAAAAATTCGTCAAGGCAATTGACAGAGGATGAAGTATTCAGGGTTCTCAGCCGGAAGCGAACAAACCAAAGCGGCCGTCAAGGCTCTTATGCCACTAGCGTTGAGGAGGACGATGAGCAGGCCGAGATTGAAAGATTGATGTCGCGCATGTTTGGGAAGGGCCGACAAGGCCAATCGGAGGAAGAAAAGACAAGACATGTGGGTTTGGTGTTTAAAGATCTTACCGTGAAAGGGATGGGCTTGGGTGCCGCGCTGCAACCAACTCTGAGCGATCCTTTCTTGTCTCTTCCTCGATTTTTGAAGAGTCTTTTCACGAGCGGACCGAAACGAGCAGCTGGTAAACCTCCGATAAGGACCATAATCAATCGATTCTCAGGCTGTGTCCGACCCGGAGAAATGCTATTGGTCCTGGGTCGGCCTGGATCTGGATGTTCTACGTTCTTGAAAGTTTTGGCCAACCAAAGGTTTGGCTTCGAGAGTGTCGAGGGCGACGTCACGTACGGTGGTACGGATGCGAAGACTATGGGCAAACATTATCGTGGAGAAGTAGTCTACAACCCAGAAGACGATCTGCACTACGCTACGTTGACCGTCAAAAACACCCTTCAGTTCGCTTTGAAAACAAGGACACCCGGCAAAGAGTCGCGAAACGAAGGAGAAAGCCGCAAGGACTATATCAACGAATTCCTCCGTGTTGTCTCTAAACTCTTTTGGATCGAGCATACCATGAACACGAAAGTGGGCAATGAGTTCGTACGCGGTGTATCTGGAGGAGAAAAGAAGCGTGTCAGTATTGCGGAGGCCATGATCACCAGAGCAAGCATTCAGTGTTGGGATAACTCCACACGAGGTCTGGATGCTAGCACAGCTCTCGAATATGTACAGTCCTTACGGTCACTTACCAACATGGCCCATATATCCACATCAGTTGCATTGTACCAAGCTGGAGAGAGTTTGTACGATTTGTTCGACAAGGTTGTACTTATCGACGAAGGAAAATGTCTTTACTACGGGTCAACAGAGGACGCTGCAGCCTACTTTGAAGGACTTGGATTCGCTCGACCGCCTCGTTGGACCACCGCCGACTTCCTTACATCTGTCACCGATGAGCATGAGCGGAATATAAGAGAGGGTTACGAAGATCGAATCCCGAGATCTGCGGACCAATTTGAAGCAGCTTACCGGCAGAGCGACATGTATCAGAAGAACTTGAAGGATATCGGAGACTTGGAACTGCACAATGAAGAACAGCGGCAACAACGTTTGGCAGCAAGAACAAAGGCGACTAAAGAGAAGAACTACACCCTTTCATTCCCTCAGCAGGTTGTTGCCTGCACTCACCGTCAGTTTCTGGTCATGTTTGGTGATCCACTCACTCTAGGTGGAAAATGGGGAGGAATCTTCTTCCAGGCTCTGATTGTTGGCTCGCTCTTCTACAATATGCCAAAAACATCCGCTGGAGTCTTCACTCGTGGTGGTGTGATGTTCTTTATGCTTCTATTCAACGCACTGCTTGCACTTGCTGAATTAACCTCCGCCTTTGCAAGCCGACCAATCTTGTTGAAGCACAAGTCCTTGTAAGAGTTCCAATGATCCTGAAAAGTACTTTGCTGACTATATGATAGCTCTTTCTATCGTCCTGCAGCATACGCTATTGCACAAACCGTAGTCGACATTCCTCTTGTTTTTGTCCAAGTCGCAATCTTTGATCTTGTGGTCTATTTCATGTCAGATCTTGCGAGGACGCCATCACAATTCTTCATCAGCTTGCTCATCCTCTGGATCCTGACAATGACCATGTACGCTTTCTTCCGGGCCATTGGATCGTTGGTCAAGTCACTCGATGTGGCAACACGCATTACAGGTGTCGCGATCCAAGCACTTGTGGTGTATACCGGTTATCTCATTCCTCCACAGAAAATGCATCCGTGGTTCAAGTGGCTTATTTGGATCAACCCAGTGCAATATGGATTTGAAGCGTTGATGGCTAATGAGTTCTACAATCTGGTAATCCAGTGCGTGCCTCCGTATTTAGTCCCGCAGGGTCCTGGAGCTGCTCCTCAATATCAGTCTTGCGCTATCCAAGGAAGTCAACCGGGGCAAACCACCGTCAATGGAGCAGACTACATACGAACCGCTTTCACCTACTCCCGATCACATCTGTGGCGGAACATTGGGATTATTGCCGCCTTCTTTGCCTTCTTCGTCGTCCTCACTATGATTGGGATGGAGATACAGAAACCAAACGCGGGTGGAGGAGCTGTCACTATTTTCAAACGAGGTCAAGCTCCAAAGTCTGTCAAGAAGGCAATGGAGAAGGGCAGTATTCCTGAAGATGAGGAAAAAGCTGGCAACGCGGGGGGCGAGAAACTCGGTCAAGGTGAATCCAGCGGCTCGGAATCTGGCGAAGCTGTCAAAGGCGTCGCAAGGAACGAGTCTGTCTTTACTTGGCAGAACGTAAATTATACAATTCCGTACGAGAAAGGGGAGAGGAAACTACTGAGCGACGTCCAAGGCTACGTCAGACCAGGGAAGCTGACGGCACTGATGGGTGCTTCTGGTGCCGGAAAGACCACGCTCCTGAATACATTGGCCCAAAGAATTAATTTCGGGGTGATCACTGGTGACTTCCTAGTCGATGGAAGACCCCTACCAAAATCATTCCAAAGAGCAACTGGCTTTGCTGAGCAGATGGATGTACATGAACCGACTGCCACAGTACGGGAGGCTCTACGGTTTTCTGCTCTCCTTCGGCAACCGAAAGAGGTGCCGACTGACGAAAAGTACGAGTACTGTGAGAGGATCATTGATCTCCTTGAGATGAGACCGATTGCAGGTGCTACCCTAGGGAAAATTGGCGAGGGTCTGAACCAGGAACAGCGCAAAAGAGTGACGATTGGCGTCGAGCTGGCTAGTAAGCCAGAACTCCTTATGTTCTTGGACGAGCCGACTTCAGGCCTCGATTCTGGAGCAGCGTTCAACATCATTCGATTCCTCCGCAAGCTAGCCGACAATGGCCAGGCTTTGCTCGTTACAATCCATCAACCATCGTCCGTCCTCTTTGAGTATTTTGACGAACTCCTGCTGCTCAAGTCTGGTGGGAGAGTTGTATACCACGGGTCTCTCGGAAAGGACTCTCGGAGCTTGATCGACTACTTTGAAGGAAACGGAGCGAAGAAATGCCCGCCAAGCGCCAACCCAGCCGAGTATATGCTCGAAGCCATTGGCGCCGGTGATCCTAATTACAAAGGCAAAGATTGGGGCGACGTCTGGGCCTCATCCCCCGAGCGCGAAGAACGTGGAAAAGAGATCCAACAAATGATCAGCGACCGTCGCAACGCCTCGACCAACGCCAATACCGACGATGACCGCGAGTACGCCATGCCGCTCAGTACCCAAATCTCTACCGTCGTAAAGCGCTCTTTCGTTTCCTACTGGCGCACTCCAGATTATATGATTGGAAAATTCATGCTCCACATTGTCACTGGTCTCTTTAATACATTTACATTCTACCACGTCGGCAACTCGCAGATTGACATGCAATCTCGTCTCTTTTCAATCTTCATGACCCTCACTATCGCTCCACCTCTGATTCAACAACTGCAGCCCAAGTTCCTCCAATTCCGCGCCATCTACCAGTCCCGTGAAGCGAACTCCAAGATTTATTCCTGGGTTGCGTTCGTCGCTGGCGCTATCCTTGTCGAAATTCCTTACTCTATTGTCGCCGGAACGATTTACTTCAACTGTTGGTGGTGGGGCGCTGTAGGCCGTGGCCGTGGCAAGTTCGATTCGGCATACACCTGGATGCTGCTCATGTTGTTTGAGCTTTTCTACGTCGGTTTTGGCCAGATGATAGCCTCCTTTTCTCCCAATGAGCTATTAGCCAGTTTACTTGTCCCAATCTTCTTTCTTTTCGTCGTAGCCTTCTGCGGTGTCGTGGTTCCATTTGCTGCGCTTCCACACGTAAGTCCTGCACAATCCCCGTCACAGATTATTTACACGCTAATGATCACCCAAAGTTCTGGCAATCCTGGATGTACTACCTCTCCCCCTTCCGCTACCTCCTCGAAGGCTTCCTCGGTGTTGCCGTACACGACCGTCCAGTCATATGTGCCCCTAACGAGTTCGCCCGCTTCCCCCCACCCCCGGGCCAAACCTGCCAATCCTACACCCAGCAGTTCATCCGCCAAGCCGGCGGCTATGTCCAAAACGGAACCAACGGCCTTTGCGAATTCTGCCAGTATGCTAATGGGGACGAATTCGCGGCGGGGTTTAACGTGTTTTATAAGAACAAGTGGGAGGATTATGGCGTGTTTTGGGCGTATTGTGGGTTTAATTTCGCGGTGGTGTTTTTGTGCTCATGGCTGTATTTGGGTGGTGGAAAGAGGGTTTGGGGGGAGGTAAGTCCGAAGGCAAGGAGGCAGAGGAGGGAGATGGGGAGGGCAAGGGAGAAGGTGTAGATAGGTAGCCGCTGAGGTTGGGCGGAGTATAAAGGTATGTACTTTTAATGATTTACAAGCGCGGGAATTGGTCGGGGAATTGAATATATAGAGAAGCATGAGCCCAACGGCAGCATAAAAACGCAAATATTTCCGACCTCTAATCATTCAAGCTCTGCATCAAACGGCCCCAATTCACGCAATCACATCTATCTAAGTCACGCTTTCCAACCATCTCACCTCACCCCACTCCGTCTAAACCACCTTCAGGAGCTATTTAAATGACCGTCCCACCCTCATCTGCCTACTTCCTTCATCCCCCGCGCCATCCCTTCAAACCATGTCTTCAGTGACATTCCCTGACGAGAACGCGAATCCTAGCGAGTCCTAGCGAATACGCGCTGAGTACGCGAGTCCTAGCGAGTCCTGGCGAGTACACGCCGAGTACGCGAGTCCTAGCGAGTCCTAGCGAGTCCTAGCGAATCCTAGCGAGTTCTAGCGAATTCTAGCGAGAACCTTGTAGCGTTGTCATTCATGAACTAGAATGATGCTTCTTATCACTTGCGCATACGATACTCTGACAGAAAGTCATCGCTAGAAACCGTAGTTCTGCTCTACAACAATTCTCTTCTATCTTCTCACAGTGACACTCGCAGCGATATTCTGAACACAAGAACCCAAAGATCTGCGATCAGGTTTGAACTCGAGACAACGAAGATGTGAACATCCCGATTGAGTTCTCAAATGTTGCTTACGAACTAGAGTGATGACTTTTTATCACTCGCTCATGCGATACTCTGGCAAAAAGTCATCGCTAGGAATCGTAGTTCTGCTCTACGACAGTGTTCGCTGGTGAAATGTCGCTGGGACTCAAAGAAGGAAGAAGAAGGAAGAGAAGAGAACTAGAGAAAGGGAAGGGAAGAAGGGGAAGAAGGTGGGAAGGTTTGTGAGAGTGATGTGGGATTTTGGTTTTCATTGTTGATGACTATCGCCCCCCCATTCTCTCATTCCCATAACCTGCCATGGTTTCCCTATCGTTAGCCCCCCTCTCATAACTTCCCCGCCCTTCTTTCTTCTCTCTCCATGCTTATCTTTCAGCACAATCAACACTCTCTCCCTTCTCTTGCCCACCTTCCCAGCCCCCTCTCTCCCACTTCCAGTAGCACCTCACCTACTATCCCTTCATTCCTCTTCTTCCTTAATTCAATAGAAGCTAAACCGGCTCAAGGAAGGCGAGGGAAGGAGGGTGTGTTGGCGTTATTCACATGCTATCGGGCATCGACTCCGTTTGAACTATAAATATATATTATATCTGTTTGGGTAAACCCGACAGCCCCTGGCGGTTTCTAGGGCCAAATTTTGCCCCGGAAGCCGCTCTGAGGTGTCAAGCACTCCCTCTATCTAAGCGACTGAGTCTATGGAGTGGGTGTGTGAGGCAAAAGCGAGTTTCTGGCTGAATCTCAAGGGATGAAGAGCAGAAACAGAAGGGGGGACTGCCTGTTTATCCCTCTGTTCCCCGCCCAGCTGCCGAGGTCTATTGGTAATCGGTGGCAACGAGGTGGCAACGGGGTGGTAACCTCTTCTACAACTTTCCATGCCCTTCCCTTCGCTTGCCGATAGCATCCAGTCAAGCTGGCCCCTTTGAGTACTACCTGATGGGTTTATAGGGAGAACGTACTCTAATCTCATCATTGACCAGCCTTTAATAGCGCAGTGATGATGAACTCTTCGTTCTCTCTTTTGATGGGACAGAATGCTGCTTCGAGGTTTGAAGCTCAAGTTGAGGCTTTGAGTTTTACTGTGATACTTGAGATATTGGTCGTTAGTACTGAAGCCACAGTCAGAGTTTGTTTTCGATGCTCATCAATCAAATTCTCTATATTTGAAGATCGCATTAACAACTGTTTCCTCAAATACCACAGTAGAGTTAAGAGGGGGTTACAGTTGGTGGGGGGTTGGAAAAGTTGAGCCAGGGCCGGAACTTTTTTTTTTTGATCCCGGCCCCGGCTCAACTTTCTGCATATGCTAACCATGAGTTCAAAATTATTCCAACCCCGACTCAGCTTTCTGCATATGCAAATCATGGGCTGGAGAAGTAGTGACATTTCTAACTAGAGAAGCTAAAAACCGCCGTGCATATGCACGGCGTATGAACGAGGCCAGAAAAAAACAACCACAGGTCACCACCGCCGATCTATTTCCCAGCCAGACGAGCGAAAACGCGCGAGCCAACGTTGCTGACGACTAGACTATGTGTTAGCAGAGCATATGCGAAGTTTGTGCTATCGTCGTTCTGCTCGTGATTTGCACTATCACTTTTCTCATCGTCTTCAATATTTGCATCTTGAGCGAGCTGAGTTCCTTCTTAGTATATGCGCGGCATATGCGAAGTGCGACACTCATCTTCAAGCCATTTAGCCAATCTGTTATCTCATTCGCGCGATTTTCAGCGCCGATGCTTTCGTCGTCCATCGATATTTCTGCATGCTCAGTTGATGCTGCGCATATGCATCGACGAGGCTTTAGTGATCAGATATAAATTTTATTGTGGTCTCGCTTAATGCTCTTGGCATATGCTTCGCATAGGGCCCGAAGCTTTTTCAATCCGACGTCAGATCTTGAATGTGCGGGGCATATGCGAATTTTAAAGTTCAACCCGACGCCAAGAATTTTTTCCGACCCCGGCTTAACTTTTTCAACCCCCCGGCCAGCTGTAACCCGAGTTAAGAGTGACTGTCTCAAATGATCTAGTGACTAGGAACTCGCTAGGACTCGCTAGGACCCGCTTGAATTCGCTAGGACCCGCTTGGACTCGCTAGGATTCGCTGGGACTCGTGTACTCATCTTTAGTCCTAACCGCTCGCTCCCATCTGTGGAACGGCTCTTATCAGCGCCAGCAATGCTAGCAGCCATACATGACAAGATCTAGATAAGGCTTGGGAAAAGTCACATCTCTCGAATCTGATCTCATGATCATATTTCTATCAAGCATCGACTTCGTTGAAACGATAAACATGTCTACTACGTAGTACATTTGTTTGGGCAAACTCGACGCCCCTTGACAGCCCTCAGGGCCAAATTTGGCCCGGAAGCCGCCCAGAGGTGCCAAGCACTCCCTCTATCAAGCGACTGACTCTATGGAGTGGGTGGGGCAAAAGCGCGTTTTTGGCTGAATCCGAAGGGATGAAGGGAAAACATGAATCGGGATGGACTGCCTATTTATCCTCATGTTCTTCACTTTGTTGTTGCTGAGGCTATTGGTAATCGGTGGTAACGAGATGGCAATTGCTACTTTCTATGCCTTTCCATGCCCCCCACTCCACCTGCCGATAACCTCCAGTCAAAGCTAGCCCTTACTAAGATAGTCATTGCGAATAACGGTAGAAGCTTGTTCGTGAGGTTAGTTGACGACTATTGAAGGTTTTTGTTGTTTTAGAAGTTATTGATGTTTTTGAGAAGTCAATAGCGGCATTCCCACTCTAGCCTCCTTGGTTCTCGATCGCGACATGTTAGGACTTGGGATTTAGATCAAGGCAGAGTGAAGATGCTGTTGCGTTCTTGAAGTTTCCAGGCGGGGTGGTACGTGGGGTATGGGGTATTCGGTTGCTTGAACTTGTGTAAGCCTCTGAACGGGAAAGATTGCAGTTAGTGCATTCGCGATGGGTTAGTCTTTACATAGACTAAGTTGTTGAAAGAGTATCAGATTTGCTCTTTGTTTCTTCTACATTTACTACCTTCTTCTCTTCTCTTCCTCTCCTCTCCTCTCCTCTTCTCTTTCTCTCCTTTCTTCTTCTCTTTCTCTCCTTTCTTCTTCTCTTTCTCTCCTTTCTTCTTTCTCGTCTTACTGTCTCTTCTTTCTTCCTTAACCCTCTTCTATTCTCTTTCCATTCTTCTCTCTTCCTCGTCTTATCTTTCACTCCGGATTCTACATTCTTTCTTTTCCTCGTGTATATCAATACAAGCATCATCACCCCCTACAACTCTCAATCCCCACTCAATCGTCCCCTTTCCTCCCCAACCGCCATCTTCCCCCTCAACATCTCCCTCCATCCAACCCCTAATTCTCAACCCATCCTGCACCCCTAAATCATCTTGCCTTGCCTCACCTCGCCACCACGACGAACGAAGCGAAAGCTGGCATCAACGCAGCGGGTGTTCTGAAGAAGAGCCGATCTCATTTGAAGGTGTTAGTGCAAAGGACTTCATCGATAATGCGCGTCTTCCAGCTGCTGAAAGCGATAGCCTGACCTTCACGCTCAACGGCTCCCAACGAGAGGGTCTCCTAGTCGGTACCGTTATCCTCGGCATCTAGCTGATCGTCATATTGTGCGAACATGCTGCTGCCGCAATCTGAGGCCGCGGGATCAGTGTTGCGAGCCTCTCCATTCCCCTCTAACATCTCATCCTCCACTTCCCTCTTCAGTGTCCTTGACAAAACCCTCGGATTCACTATCGGCTATTCACTGTGATATGAGGACGGGGTATAGGCGGAAAGGGATGGGATCGGAGGGTATGTGAAGATATGGGAATTAGGGTAAAAAGGAGGGGAGAAGATGAGAAGTGAGAGAGGGTGATGAATTTGGTCAACTTGAAGCTCGGGTTAGGAAATGGTAGAAGAAGGGGTAGGATGATGGAGGGCAAGAGAGTGAAGGGTGGAGTGAGGAATGGTAGGGTAAGGAGGGTGGGAAGAAGCGTAGGCGAACAAAACGAAGGGTATAGGGGGAGATGAAGAGGGAGAGGGTTTAAAAGAGTGGGAATAGCGGAGTAGAGATGATGGATATGATGGAATGAATGAAGGAGGGAAGGGAGAGCGAAGGAATAATGGATTACTAGATGATTACTAGGCAACTGGTCATCCTTCTGCAACCCTTCCTTACTACTTCGTCCTCAGTACCCTCAGTCCTCAAACCCCACTCTCTCGCAACCTAACGTCGTCCACTCCATCTCAAACACCCCATCCACACGCCCTTAGCCCTCCTTAAACTCCGCCTCGGCCGTCCCTCAGAAACACCACCATCTCCCTCTCCACCCTCCCTCAAAACCCCTAAGATCACTCTATGCCGATATCTTTATCAACCCAGCCTCCGCGCCTTAGAGAAGCTTGAGGAGGTAGCGAGCGTTGCTGCCCTTGTTCCGCGAGCATACGAGATGGTCAAGACTCCACTCCTCTATGCCGGAAAATATATTGGTTTTTCCCGTGGCGGCAAAGATTCGCGCGCACGGCGTGGCCAGGGGAAGACCTCAAGCATGCTGAGTATCAATCAGATGGGTCTCAGATGGGTCGCAGAGCTGATATAGCATCATCCAGAATCCCCCTAAATTGTCCCCATGACCCACAGTCTCATTACCCATCTTTCATCCCCCGCCTTCTCGCCTCTGCTGTGTCAAACCATCTCCTGCCCCTTCAACCCAGCTCAGTATACGGCAGCCAGCTGCTACATCTTCAGTCGAGTTCCCAGTGGTAGTACTGATGATCTCCCTAGCTAAGGGGTGACGCGCACTGTGGATTCTCGTTCAGTGAGGGTGTTGGTGGTTAGAATGGCTCGAAGAATGAGGTGTGCGATGCTTAGGGGCGAAAGGTTTGAGGGTGAGTATTGAAGCTTTTTGCTTAGGAAATATTGATCCTGATGCTCTTCTAAGAGACTTGACACTCTCTCTAGGAATTCGCCTGCGTACTCACTCGCTCGCTAGGACTCGCTAGGACTCGCTAGGAAATAAGGAGCGAGTTCTTGAACAAATGCTAAGCCTGCGAGTATGAGGTCTTGGTCGTTGTTTGTAGGGGTACTAATGGTTTATAGTGATGCTGCGGACGCAGATTCACACTCTCGGCTGTGACTCGTCTCTGGTTCTAATTGATTATGCGCTGTCTACTGTTAATCATATCTCTTCGTCGCCATAATAACCCACAACCCCTCCATCAATTCTTCACAGCCTGCACAATCGCTCCCCTACTCCCTTGATCCAAGCCGTCCAACGTCTCCATATCCCCCGCTCCCAGCTCGAAATCGTACACATCCGCATTCTCCTCAATTCGACTAGGTGTATCGCTTTTCGGTAGCGGCACCCATCCTTTTTGCAAGCAGTAGCGGACAAGCATTTGGGCGGTGGTCTTGCCGTGTTTCTTCGACATGGAGACGAGGGTTTCGTCGTGGGCTTTTTGGTTGCGCACGAGGGGGGAGTAGGCTTCGACGATGATTTTGTTTTTGTGGCAGTAGTCGACTATTGTACGTTGTTGGCACCAGGGGTGGAGCTACGTTGCACGATAATCAGCACCAGCTTCAAGCCCTGCGGACCCGGAGATGGGAACGAATGTGGAACTGGGAGAGAGAGTGGAAGCATACCTCAATCTGATTCACCTGCGGCGGCCAAATCTTCGCATAACTCCGCATTCCCTCAATATGCGACACCCCAAAATTGCTAACCCCAATACTCTTCGCCTTCCCCTCGTCCACCAATTTCTCCAACGCCTGCCACATCTCCTTTATCGCCTGCGCACCCCCACTCGGCGTATGTATCAGGAACAGATCCACATACCCACCCTCCTTTCCACCTTCAACCTTCTCAACACTCTCGGTGCACTTCTTGTACGTCGCCCCCGGAGAACCTCCCGCAGACATTATCTTAGTCGTAAGAAAGACTTCGGACCGTTTGAGGCCGGATTGGCGAAGAGCCTCGCCCATTTCAACCTCGTTGCCATAGAATTGCGCAGAGTCGATGTGGCGGTAGCCGGTGCGGAGGGCGTGCAGGCAGGATTTGACGGCGGTTTGGGAGTGGGATTGGTAGATTCCGAAGCCGAGGCGAGGGATTTTGAGGGAGGAATTGGGGAGCGGAAGGAGGTCTGTTATGGCGAGTTTGGCGGACATGTTTGAAGGGCTGTTTTGTTTCTGAGCTTCTGCTTGTCTTGCGGCTTCGCGGCCTTTGTCGGTGGTTTGGAATTGCTCGGGGAGGATTTCGTGATGGGGGTGGATTTGTCTGGTGGGAACGAAGATTAGACAAGAACTGGGGGGCTGGAGGGAGACTTACTGTTGCGGCCTGGGTGGCCCTGACATGATGGAATATGATTTGTTGTTCTAATAATGAGTGGCAGGCGTTTAGGTGGACTTTGCAAGGATCATTGGGATGATTTCGTCGATGATGAAATTGGGAAGTAGGTAGATGCACGTCATTACCCGTAAGGAAGAGCTAAGGCAGATGGAGCTTAGCTCGAATCTCCATCTCTGACCATTCCACCGTCACCATCGATGAGCCATGAAAGATCAAAGAGATACTTGTATTTAATGGTATAACTTCTCTAGCATTCTCAGTTGGCTCGTGATACATAATGTGGGTATTCTAAAACGAAGAATGCTCTCGTAACGCTGCGTTCACCATACCCAACCCCTTCCCGTCCTGCACCAGCGCTCTTCCATCTATTTCCTTCAACCATTGACATCGCATACCGAGCACTTACCTCCTCTACTCAACACCCGAGCTCTTCGCCTTCTCCGCATCATGATGCACCCCCAACACCTCTTCCTCGTCCTTTTCCATCGCCTCCACAAGCCCATACTCCTTGGCTTTCCTATCAATCTCCTCATCGGTCAAGAACTCCAGTTCCCTTGCAGCGCGCACGTAGCTCATATTCTCACAGTAGCCTTTTGCGAAAATAATGTCAATTTCCTCTAGGCTGCGCTTTGCGGTTTCTGGGTAGGTAAAGTAGATCAGGGGAATAAAGCAGGCGTTGACGACGGCGAAGAAAAGGTAGGTGCCCCAGCCGATGTTGGTAATCATGATGGGGGTAATCATGACAATGACTGTATTTGGTTAGTCTGCATTTGGAGAATACGATAGGGGGAATCGTACGGAAATTGAACAGCCAATTCGAGCATGTGGACATGGCGTTGGCTTTGGCACGAATTTTGATCGGATTGATCTCGGCAGGGTATAGCTGGTAGAAACATCAGTATCAAACGACTCGAGAAGGGTTAAACGCCTACCCAAGGCAAAGGCAACCACGTCGCTCCGAAGCTGGCAATGTATGTAAACAGCCCAACAGCGGCCCCTTTCGCAGCGGCTGGGGTTCCTGGGATCAAGCAAGAAAACACCAAAACCATGCTAAGACCTTGTCCAACCGTTCCCCAAAGGAAAAGCTTTCGCCGTCCCGCGCGTTCAATGATGAACCAACTGACAGTTGCGAAGATGGCATAGACAATCATGTTTACCCCACCGAGGAGGAGTGAGATGCTGTGAGATTGCCCGATACTTTGTTCGAAAAGAATGGGGAAATAGTAGATGACCTGGATAGAAGTAAAGGAGTCAGTCCCTAAATTCTCTCAATCGGCTATTGGAAAACTGAAAGGCTTACAGCATTGCAGCCTCCAACTTGTTGCATGAATTGCGAACTGACACCCAACATCATCCGCCGGAAATGCTGAGTCTTGCCGCCTGTAAACAGAGCCTTGAATGGCGTTCCTTTCCTGCCAGCGTAGCCGGAAGCGCGGATGCTGTCTAGAATGATTGTCTTCTGCAATTGAGTCTCTTTATCGGTAATTTCCAAGCCTCGTAGTGCGGCAATGACTGTCTCGCCCTCCTCGAACCTATCTCTTGTGAGCAACCAGCGGGGCGATTCTGGCAGCCAAATCATGCCAATGCAGATAACTAGAGCAAAGATAATCTGGAATGCGATTGGGAAGCGCCATGTAAGATCTGGGGAGCCACTGTGCCTGTCAGGGAAATGGTCAATCCTTTCTCCACCAATGAAGGGCTTACTAGCTGCATCCGTAGTCAATCCACTGCAGCCGCAATATCAGCTTCTCGTCCACTTCTCGTACAAGAACTTTTCAGAACGTACGTAAGCCACCAGTGTCCCAAAAGCGATTACTCCCCCCTCAATACATATCAACAGTCCTCGATTGGAAGTCCTGGAGCATTCTGCTTGATATGTTGGGATCGTCGATGTATTGATTCCATTTCCAACTCCAGTAATTACACGGCCGATGATGAATTGGACAAGAGGGTTGGAATGGGCTTGTGCGGTGACTTGGATAATAACGCCAAGGATCATAACACTTCCACCCATCATCATAGAGCGCCGGCGACCTAGGTAGTCACCAAGTATTAGGATGAATATGGCGCCGAAAAGGCATCCTAGATTCAAGCAACCAGTAAGCAGGTGAACAGTTGAACGTAGATCGAGTGGAATCTATAAGAAGGGGAGAACACGGGTATGTTACCGATCTCATATATCGCGGTAACAAAGCCTTGCATGGTCGAGTTTTTTTTGGTAGCTGTGAAGAGGTTGTTGAAAGCAGGCGCTGTGATGATGCCGGACATGACGCCCTGGTCGTACCCAAAGAGTACAAACCCTAGGCCGGTATTAGAGCAGGAGCAGGAAAGGAGAAGGCATTCGGTATTAGGATGTACCAGTTGTTGCAACAGTGGAAACAGCCAAGGAAAGAGGCCTGCCAGTGAGGCCCATAAACTTTGGGGGAGCCATGACCGAGAAGAAGTGCTTTCCAGGATCTTTCTAATCTAGATGGAGAGGTTTATGAGATTCATCAGCGTGTCACAAAAGAAGAGCCTCAATGATAGGAGAACAATTGGCCAAATAGAGATTAAAGAAATTCATCCAACAGCGACACTCAGCATTAAGTACTGTGGTGAACCTCGGTCGTTTAAGCATTGCTCTGTCGAGAGAACGTCCGACAGCAGAACCCTGACATGGAAGGGGCATGCTTGCATCGAACAACTTCTCTCCCCTCCGCTGTGCAGATTGTCATTCGTTGTCATACCCCGCATTTCGTCTTCCCGTTAGTACAGGTAAGGGCTAAACCCCAAGCAGAGCGATCCCGAACGCCTACCGCCCGCCATGGCTGATGTCATGCAGGATAATCTATAAGAAATGCCGGTTCGCGGAGAACACCTCGGGATATCTTTGGCACGACACTTAAGATCCAATATATACAGGAAAGAAAATATGACTTCTATCGGTCTATCAATGAATGCATTACAACAATGCTGCTTCATGTTCGCACGACCGGCCCATGACCTGTACGAAGTCAGCGTTTGATCTTTTCGTATCGGAGCCGAACCCAGGGCAGAGTATTCATAGACAGCATGTACCTTGCTCACCAAGCCTTGGTTTTCGTAGCACTGGGAATTCCAGACATGATCCGTTCACCCCGTTGGTGTTCCTCCTCTGATCACTAGCATCTTTTTCAGCACCTCCTCCATGGCCGTCAATTCCATCTTCTGTAGCCACGCTGGGAACGGGCACTGGTAGGCCTTTCTCCTTGTTCTCTTCGCATTGTTTCTGGTCTCCCTCTTCGTGCAACGGCTTTGCAACCAGACCGTCCATTATGTCTACAAGATCTCCATCTCGCCGTCTTCTCCAATCATCCCAGACTCCCCACCACCACTTATGCGTTTCTCCATCTCTCCCTAGATGGCCTCCAATCCCATCACTGGCCACTCTTCTTTCCCACGGCTTATCCACGATGTAATGCAAGCCCATCACCTCGTCGTCCCGCCAAATATTTGGGTGCCAGGCTCTCATGGTTTTGAGGGCGTTGTATTTCCAAGGCAAAGGTTGCCATTTCGTGAGGAAGAAGGATGCAAGGAAATCTTGGTCTGGAAACTGGTAGATTGGCAATTCCTTGGAGTTTAAGAAATGGCTGTGTAATGTGTCCCACAGCGATTGGGATGGATGATAGAGGAAGAGCCCGCCGTTGAGGAGCGCGTATGTGTCTGGTGGGGCTGCGGATTTAGGGACAGGGGTCGCCGAAGTCATCGATGAAGGGTGTCGCAGAGGCGTCCATGCGCAGTTCTCACGTTCCCAGTTGTCAGGCGCCCAGGGGTCGTGATCAAGGTTGCAGACGCAAGTGTGATTAGCTCCTATCCAGTCTCGTCCGGGCAATTGAATATCGAAAACCTCGTCCATATTGTGGTAAACCGTGATATCGGCGTCGAGGAAGACGCATGTTTCGTAGGACGTGAGTTCGAAAGCTCTGAGCTTGGTCCATGTGTCTTCGAAGCGGGCAGCAATAAGGGTTGTCTTTTGGTTGGCTGGGGGAAGGAGTGGGTCAATGCTTTGGACAATTAGAAGGTGGTTATGTTTAGATTCGAGCTCCAGTGCGCGGAGGGATGATTGAGGAAGAGACGGCGTGACAAGTACTATAAGGGGATATTGGGTTGAATGCAAGGAAAGGCTATGCGCGAGGGTTATGACACCAGGAAGATAAGAAGAGCGGGTTAACAAAGTGACCCAGGCACGCTTTTGGGAAGATTTGTCTGGAGCCATGAACATCGAGAAGAACAGCACAAGACCGGGGGAATGATAGGACGAAAAGATCAAGAACAGAAACAGAATACCGACCTCCAAAACTCAAGCAAAACTCGATTTCCTTACCTAAGATACTGGACACAAACCTCTCAAAAAATACTTAGCTTCGAGTTACCTTTGGTGATGTCACTATGTATTTCCTTTCGGGGTAACTTAATGGTAACCATGGCAAGCTGTATCCACGCTAAGCCCAGTAAGGCTGTCCGGTCAACAAACACCGCCGCAGTCCCCGGGCAGTCGTTTTCTCTATCACCGTGAATTGAATTGAAAACAACATGAATTCACAGATCACCATGCCTTCATCGCAGTTGACCTCAGCCCCACCCCCTCAGTGTCGTCTAAAGTTCGAGAACCTGGTGTCCGCCAGCCTGGCGATCTCCACTATCGACCTTGAAGGATTGCCATTATCCTTCTACAAAATCGTTGCGCTTTTATTTGCACTTCCATTTCCCTTTCTGTCTCGACATCATCTCGATAAGCCTGGCCTGAATTCAAATAAACATAGAGTGACATTGTGCTGTATTGAGAAGTCTTCAAAGCGTGCAGAGGTAGGGCACATTCGTAAAATCGCACACTTACTGCAGAATATTTCTTTATGATATTAAATTCTGAAGAAAAGAAAGTGATAAATAGCGAAGAATTGTAACTGCATAGATGACAGCGAGATGAACTCGGATGACTGACGTCGCATAAGGAGCAGAATTTTTCTCTGTCAATACCTGCATTTCGGTAAGACCTTCACTAGAAAGAAAGTAACTTGTAAGTGTGCCCTTTCGCAAATGTGCGTTACCCCTTTATACTCAGGGGGACTTTTTCCATGAGAGCGAAAGCTGCTCAGATATACCACGAAGTAAAGAGACTGATCCACATGAATGCGCAGACGTCTTTGCATAAAGAGAATTTAAGACATTGAGCGAAGACACGAGATTGCACTGTATGGTTTGATTCAAGCAGTTGGCTTCACGCATCTATCGGACAGGTACGAATGCGCAGCAATTCGTCTATGAACTCGATCCGATCTGCTATATCTTGTGCCGGAGGATCAGAACACCGGTACCCACTTTCAAAAGGCGTCGGTCTAGCTATATTTCCTGTCATCCTTGTCTACCTGGAAGTGTCACGTACCGTTCGAGCTCACAGTTTGTGAGTGTGAACAAGCTGGATTGCTATTTCGCAGGCCCCGCCACTATGCTCATACTTTACTCGACGTAAGTAGGGACGCTGTCTCTAAAGAATCGAACGGCGTGAAGGATTGATTTAAGGGAAAGGACGATGAGCAAACGTGGACTCGGCCGTTCCGCCGATGTCGAATGGGCGTAATGAAGGTTTGGTATTCTGTTTCAAGCAAGTGAATACTGACCTTCGAATTTGGCTGTAGAGACCTGAAATATAATGGAAGATAAGAAGCGGTTCAGCCTCTGCAGTCAGGAACAGGAAAGGTCAGGACTGGAAGTATTGTCTAAGCTTAGAGACTGCCTGTTCAAGTGTAGGTCTTCAGACGCATTGAGAGGTTTTCTGAACAGAAGGAATGGTCGGTTGGAGTAATGATCGATCGACAAAGTCGGTAAGCGTTGTTGAATTTCTTATGATTTCTTAGATACATATGAAAAGCGATGCAACAGTGCATGGAGCAACCCCTTCACTGTAAAGCTATCCTAACACCTAAAGCCATTGTAACCTGCGATTTTTGCATACGCTTTCTCCTTGTCCTGCCCAGCGTTTCGATATGCCCCTCCAAATCTCTAAATTCAAAGGAACAACGGGAGCGATTATTGTTGTTTTCCGAATCAAGGGTGAACAGTCTCAACTCATTGATATTGCGCTCAGTCGAATCAAGGACAGCCGAAAGAAGACCGATCATCGTCCAAAGAAGACGGCAATTTCTTGCCTGGAGTCTTGCGGTAGTGCCTGCAAAAAGTGGTCTACGTCGGCGCTCTTGAACTTGTCGGCGAATGTTACGACCTCAGTAGGATATTTCTTCATCAGGCTAAGAATTTCCCACACAAGTCCTTCCGGTGTGCGGCTCGAGCGATCCGCTAGCATGGTACACATCAAGTAGCGTAGACTGACCACATGGAAGCTGACCTTTTGATCTGGGGTTGGGAGTGTGAACGAAAGCAGGTCTCGTTCGTACTCGAGGGATTGAGGAGATACGATCTGCTGGTCCAACGATGCAAGCTTACCACATGGTATGATATTAACCTCAATGATGTGCGCCGCTGTATTGTCGTCCCACTTAGGTCGCGTCTCCACAGAGAACTCCGTCAGGCCCTCATCATAGCACTTATCTTTAATACGAATCCTTTAGCTTACTTAGCACCGTTCCAGACATCTCGATAGCAACAGAAGACCAACCGTTCCTCTGAGCCAACGATATTCAGAACCCGCGCCGTCGGGGCCTGAATCACGACATCAATATCCCACGCCCATACGTGGGACAAGTCCCGCAACTTCTCGGCGAAACGGCCCGTGAAGGCATAAAGTATATAATTTTTTCTAAACAGAGCATCCAAATATACCGCAGCAGAGATAAGGTTTTCGAAAGGTCGATCAGTACCAGCTCGGGAGTTGTCACGGTCAAATTCCAATAGTCGAACTCTGGACGCCATGGAAGCGTTGTGGTTTGAGAACATCGTAAGTGATTGGTCTAAGCGGGAGGAGAGGCGAATACCGTAAGGTCTCTGGCTCGAGGGCACCGAAAAACGTTGGTAATGATTGAAGGTGAGTGCTTTGGCCACCTGAAATAGGACCAGTAGCTTCGGTAGACGAATGCTTGAGAAATGCAAAGATCTTGCAATATCAGCCGCCTTACCCTGGGGCTTTGATTGCAATCGAGCTTCAACTCTTGGATGGGAAGGGACCTTGCGGTATCACCTGTTGCTGTTGGGCTTTGGAGCCTTGTTGGCGTACGACGATTGAAACGCTATCACTATACTAATGTCCACAGCCTTATTTCGGAGGCCAGCCCAAGACTATTAGACAGGTTTCCGGATCGGCACCCAAAGTTCCGAGCTTCACAGGTCATGCTAGTTTCCTTTGAGACAGGTATGTCCGGCTACGTGATCAAGGAATACTAGGTAAGGTAAGGCAAGGTACTGTAGAGAGAAAACTCTAAGCCGGAAGGACTTTCCAGGAAGGGCACAGCCAGAGAGATATCA
>JAABUS010003114.1_pt1 | contig 28208 bp, 22 predicted proteins | sample 5560161 | NCBI WGS metagenome assembly JAABUS01 (sample SAMN10711885, study PRJNA513376) | rock metagenome | isolation source: Antarctica rocks | place: Antarctica: Victoria Land, Trio Nunatak nord | collected 2016-01-04
CCGTGGCCCTGGCGCGACTGCGGGGACTCCGCGGGGAATGGTTCCTGCTGGGGCGGCGGCTCCTCTTCGCGAGCCGGCTCGGGCTCGGGAACCGCCTCGGGCTCGGCCTCGGGAGCGGCCTCGGGCTTGGGCTCGGGCTCGGGCTCGGGCTCGGGCTCGGGAGCGGCCTGGGGCTCGGCCTCGGGAGCGGCCTGGGGCTCGGCCTCGGGAGCGGCCTCGGGCTCGGGCTCGGGCTCGGGCTCGGCCTGGGGCTCGGGCTCGGGCTCGGCCTGGGGCTCGGGCTCGGGCTCGGCCTCGGCCTGGGCCTGGGGCTCGGGCTCGGGCTCGGGCTCGGGCTCGGGCTCGGGCTCGGGCTCGGGCTCCGCAACCACCTCGGCGCCCGAAGCGTCATCATCAGGCGCGGGGATCGCGGTGGTCTCGACGGCCACCGGCGCGTCGAGCTCACGCCCGACCCGGTCCATCTCCCCGCGAAGCGTTTGCACGAGTTCTCCAAGCGGTCGCTCGAGCGCGTCGAGGCGCTCGAGAACTCTATGGGCGGACTCCATCGCTTCACGTCGAGTCGCCTGCGCATCGTCGTCGGCACTGCGCCGGATCTCGTCGGCCTCGCGCTGGACCACGTCCACGATGGCGTGGATCTGGTCGCTCACGATCGACTCGGCGCGGCGCGCCGCGTCGGTCAGCTCAGCCAAATGACTTTCTTCGCTCAAGAAACCCTCGAATCTGCGTGAAGCCACCGGGTGGCAGCCAATTTTCGGTTACGACCGTTTCGATACGTCGTGCATCTTGCCAGCTTCAGCGTGCGGTGTGGGGGAGAGCGCTCCGCTGAAGCCACAGTCGACGCAGCGGTAGACCCCATGGGCGGGATTGGTCGCGATTCGCTTGCTCCTGCAGAACGCGCAGCTAAGTTTGGTCGGCCGCCGACGCTGTGGTCTACGAGCCACGACGCTCGCCACCGATGGGCGCTCCCTCCTCCTCGTCCCCAGCGAACCAAGGAGAGCCAACGCGCTCAGGGCGAGGGCAAGGACAATCAACAGCCACGGACCGTTGTCGCGGTCTTCCACGGGCGACGACGGGATGCTCGGGGAGGGTCCATCCTCTCCGAGCGCCCCTCTGCCTGACCCCTGACCACCGGCGACCGCATCCCCGTCAGCCTTACCGTCCGCACGCTGCCTGCCGTCGAGGTCGTTCGACGCCGCGAGGGGTTCGCCCGCGATGGCGCCGCCACCTGTTGCGAGGAGCGAGATCACCAGGCCCTCAGGCAGCCCGGGACCCCCTGAGGTCGCTGACTTACCGCAGCCATCCGTGCGTGCCGCCTGTCGAAGACCACGTACGCCGCGGCGTTCGGCGCGCCGCACTCCATCCCGTGACGCGTTGAGCCGCCGGGCAACTTGACCGCGAGACAGTCCTTTCTTACCGCCGAAGCCTGTTCGGAGGCGGAGCACACCCCGCTCGAAGACCGGGACTGCGTAGAGACATCCAGACAACGCATCGACCGTGGCCCGAAGCTTGCGGTCGGCATCGAGACGGTCACCCAATCCCGCCCGGCCCGGCTCCGCGCTTGCCCCCAGCGAGGCGGGGTCCGCTGAAGATGAGCCGGGGGATGCCGAACCGTTTGGAGCTGGGGAGGGACCGCCCGTGTCCGGCACCGACGGCGGTGTAGACGGCGACCGCGAAGCAGTAGCGGATCCCGGCTGCGCCACCTCGCTCAGAGGAGCTGACTGGGGTTCGGGAACCGACTCGAGCTGCGTTGGCGACTCGAGCTGCGGGATGCTGGGCGCCGGCGCCGGGGCCTGAGGTACGGCGGGTAGGGAAACCGGGGGAGGCACGGCGGGAGGAACCTCGGGTAGGGAAACCGGGGGAGGCGCGACCACGGGCACGGCGGGCGGCTCGGGCACACCCGCCACGCCACCTGCAGGCCCAGCGATAATGAGTGTGCCGACTATCGCGGCGATGCCTGGGGCGATCCGGCGAGGCAACAGCAATCCCATCGGGCTTCTCCCTTGCGCGTTTTCCCTGTTCTCCAATGTGAAACGCCAGAGAAATGAAAAACTGTCCCGCGGAAGTGAAAATTCTCCCGCACTGCTAAAAGTGCCTCCATGAAAATCGGCATCATCGGACTCGGATACGTCGGACTGCCTCTCGCGGTGGCGTTTGCCGACCAGGGCCATGGAGTGGTCGGAGTGGATAGCGACCAGCGTAAGGTGGCTGCGCTCGCCGCAGGCGACAGCTACATCGAGGACGTGAGTGCGGAGCGGCTCACCGGGGTGGGGGATCGTCTGCGGGTTTCGCGTCGCTACGCCGACCTCGCCTCCTGCGAGGCGGTCATCATCGCCGTTCCCACCCCGCTCACGCGCAACCGGGAGCCGGATCTCGGGCCGCTAGTGGCCGCCAGCACCGCCCTCGCGAGCGTCCTGCAGGAGCACCAGCTGGTCGTACTCGAATCGACGACCTATCCGGGCACCACCCGAGAGCGCCTGGCTCCCCTGCTCGAGGAGTCGGGCCTTGCGGCCGGCCGCGACTTCAACCTCGCCTTCTCGCCCGAGCGAATTGATCCGGGCCGTACGGACTACACGCTGCGCAACACCCCGAAGGTCGTCGGCGGGCTCACGCCGGCCTGCACCAAGCGCGCGATCGCGCTCTATGAGCACGTCTGCGACGACGTGGTGGAGGTCTCCTCAACCGAGGCGGCCGAGCTCACCAAGCTGCTCGAGAACATCTTCCGGTCCGTGAACATCGCGCTGGTCAACGAGCTGGCGATGCTGTGCGACCGAATGGGGATCGACGTGTGGGAGGTGGTCGAGGCGGCGGCCACCAAGCCCTACGGCTTCATGTCCTTTCAGCCCGGGCCGGGGATGGGGGGCCACTGCCTGCCCGTGGATCCGTTCTATCTCGCCTGGCGCGCACGGGAGTTCGACACCCCCACCGAGTTCATCGAGCTCGCCGGCGAGGTCAACCAAGCCATGCCCTACTTCTGTGAGGAGAAGATCGCCCACGCGCTCAACGACCAGCAGAAGTCGGTCAAGGGCTCGCGGATCGCGATCTTGGGCGTTTCCTACAAGCCGGGGGTTGGAGACATGCGCGAGTCGCCGTCCGTAAAGATCATGCGTCTCCTGGCCGACCGCGGTGCCGAGCTTGCTTACCACGACGACTATGTGCCCGATCTGCCCGACTTCGGCCTGCGCTCGGAGTCGCTGGAGGCCACGCTGAAGGGCGCGGACGCGGTGGCGATCCTCACCGCACATCCAGGCCTTGACGTGCACGCCGTGGTGGAGTCAGCGCCCTTGGTGGTCGACTTCCGGGGGATCACGCGCGGGATCGAAGCGCCGAACCTCATCCGCCTCTGACAGGCTCCGGCCTTCGGGCGCTTGCCATCTGGGTGAACCTCGGCTAGCTTGGAGACCGGGCTTTTCGATCGCACGCTTGAGCCGATCTCGTTAAGGTCTACAAGGCGTTCTTGATTACAGGACTGGCGTGGACGCCAGGGAGACAGGCAGCGGACTCATGGGCCGTGGTTGATCGTTAGGAGGACGATGACGGGAAACAGGTTCACCCGAAGTGGCTGGGGCGGCGACAGTGGCCTTAGGCAGCAGGAGGCGGGGACAGTCCGCACGCTTCCGGCTGCCGGCGACGTGATTGACGATCCGCTCGAGCAACTGCTCCAGCCTCCTACCCCCACGGCCGGTCCGTCGCTCGCCGAGCCCCTTCCTGGTACCTCGGGCGGCCGCCGAGACGCCATCTACAGGCGAGCTCTGGCTGTCGCCGACATCGCGTCCGCCGCCTTCGCACTGCTCTTCGCGATCGTCGTGCTCGGCGGCGACGAGATCACGGTGGCGCTTGCCGCGGCGATCCCCTTGGTGGTGGTGGCAGGCAAGATCATCGGCCTCTACGACCGCGACGAGCACGTTCTGCGCAAGACGACGCTCGATGAGGCGCCGGCGCTGTTCCAGGTCGCGACGCTCTACACGCTCCTCGTCTGGCTCGGGGAGGGCGTGCTGGTGCGAGAGAGCGTCCGCCGCGCCGACGACAACCTCGGCCAGTGGCAGGTGGTTGGTCTCTGGGGACTCCTGTTTGTCTCAATGCTGGCCTCTCGGGCGGCCGCGCGGGAGATTGTACGGCGCGTGACCGCGCCGGAGCGCTGTCTCGTGCTGGGAGGCCACGGCGCCGCCGAGCGCATCGACCGCAAGTTTCAGGTGGCGCGCGCGCTGAACGCGACCGTGGCCGGTCGCGTGCCACTTGAGGCGGGCGACGCCACCGGCGACGGGCCGCGGGTGCTGGGCGAAATCGACCGCCTCGGCCCGATCCTGCGCGAGCAGGAGATCGACCGGGTGATCATCGCCCCGACCAGCTCCGATACCGAGCAGCTGCTCGGAGCGATCCGCCTGGTCAAGGCGCTGGGCGCCAAGGTCAGCGTGCTGCCACGGCTGTTCGAGGTCATCGGCTCGTCGGTACGCTTCGACGATGTCGAGGGGTTGATGCTGCTCGGGGTGCCGCGGTTTGGGCTGAGCAAGTCGTCGCGGCTGCTCAAGCGCAGCGTCGACTTGGTCGGGTCGACGGTCGGCCTCACCCTGCTCTCACCGTTGCTGGTGGCGATCTCGCTCGGAATAAGGCTCTCGTCCCCTGGCCCGGCCCTGTTTCGCCAGAAGCGCGTCGGGGCGCAGGGCGCCGAGTTCGAGATGCTGAAGTTCCGAACCATGCACGACCGCGCAGACCAGCACAAGGCCGAGTTGCTGGAGCTGAACGAAGCAGACGGCCTGTTCAAGATCGAGAACGACCCCCGGTTGACGCGAGTTGGCCGGACGTTGCGCCGCTTCTCGCTCGACGAGCTGCCACAGCTGTTGAACGTCCTGCGGGGTGAGATGAGCCTGGTCGGTCCGCGCCCCCTGGTCACCGACGAAGACCGTTGCGTCGTCGGCCATCACCGCCGCCGCCTCGACGTGCTGCCCGGCATGACCGGCATATGGCAGGTGCTGGGCTCCTCGCGCGTCCCGCTCAACGAGATGGTCAAGATCGACTACCTCTACGGAGCCAATTGGTCGCTCTGGCTGGACCTCAGGATCCTCCTGCGCACGGTGCCCCATGTGTTGGGCCGCCGCGGCATGTGATCGACCTGCATTCGCATGTCCTGCCGGGCCTCGACGACGGACCCTCCGCCATCGAGGGCTCGCTGGTTCTCGCACGGCTCGCGGTCGAGCGGGGCACCCGGACAATGGTGGCGACCCCCCACATCCGCGATGACCACCCCTTCCCGCTCGCGCAGATAGGCGAGCGGGCTCGCGCGCTGCGTTCCGCGCTGTCGGAAGCCGAGATTGATCTGAAGATCGAGACCGGGGGAGAGGTCGCGATCTCCAAGGCCGGCGAGCTGACAGACGAGGCGCTCGTGAGCCTCTGCCTGGGCTCCGGACCTTTTGTGCTCGTAGAAAGCCCTTACACCTTCGCGCCGCAGCTGCTCGAGGCGGTGCTCTTCGACCTCCAGGCGCGAGGCTTCCGGCCGATCCTCGCTCATCCGGAGCGCTCGCCATCGTTCCTGTCCGATCCCGCCCGGCTCGCGCGCATCTGCGAGGGGGGGGTCCTTTGCTCGGTCACCGCGCTTTCGATGACCGGCGGCTTTGGCGAGACCGTTCGCCGATTCAGCGCCCGCCTCTTCGCGGACGGTCTGGTGCATGGCGTGGCCTCGGACGCCCACGATGGCCACCGCCGCCCGCCCGGCCTGGCTGCCGGTTTCGAGCAGCTCGACGCGGAGCTGCCGGGGCTCGCCCAGCAGGCCTCCTGGTTCACCGTCGAAGCCCCCCGAGCGATCCTCGCAGGCAAGGAGTTGCCGACGGCGCCGAGGCCCGCCGCGGAGGCCCCGCGAGGTCTCCGACGCCTCCTCGGCCGCCGCTGACAAGCAGGAATCCATGACCATTGCGAGGAAATCCTCATCCGCGGCTAAAGGTCAGGTCGTCGCAGCCGATAAGAAGGTGTGAACCTTCTACCCTGAGGGGATAAGGAGGGTGTGAGACTTCTACCCTGAGGGGCGAGATGTTCCGGCTAAGAGAGCAGGAGTCACCGGCCCACCCGGTGAGTGCACAGGTTTCGGTTCACGAGCAGTGGACGCAGGCCTACGGACCGCTGGTGGCGGAGCAGCTTCATTCCGAGCGCAGCTACACCCTCGTTCGCGTAGGGTCGGTCGAGTTCGCCTACACCGGCTACGACCGCTATCTGCGTGCGCTGGGACAGGCGTGGGGAGCTGGTCTTGTGCCCGATCCGCTTCCCTCGACGGTCGGCAGGGACCTGCCGACCGTCGCGCCCAATCTCTTGGGCGTCGATTCGGACCTGGGAGAGCTGAGCGCCGCCGACGTCGAGCCTTCTCCGCGGCGTTTCTCTTAGCCCGAGGACTCCGCCGCGGGCCGCTCGCGGGCACGGATCAGTCGCTCGGACTGTTCAGGACCCTGCACAGGAAGCCATCCCGGGGTCTCGAGCACCGCGATCACGCCCGCGGCGAGCGCCAGGCATCCTAGTGCCGCCGCGATGATCTCAGTCCTGCCGAGCTGGATCACTCCGACTGCGAGCACGGAAACCGCCGCTTGGAGTAGGGCCAGGACGAGGGCCACCGAGCGCGGGGAGGAAAGCTTGGCGTGCAGGCGGTGCGTAAGGTGATCGCGCCCGCCGGTCAGCAGCGAGATCCTGCGGCGGGTGCGCGACACTATCACCAGCGCCGTGTCGAGCACGGGTATTCCGAGTAACAGTCCGCCAACGAGCAGCAGTGGCCATCCGAGTCCGTCAGCGATCGGCAGGTTCATCGTCATCGCTGCGACGAGAAGTCCGATCGGCATGCTGCCCCCGTCGCCTAAGAAGATCCGGGCCGGCTCGCCTCGGCGCAGGTTGAAGCGCAGGAAGCCGCCGCAGGCTCCGGCTAAGGCAAGCGCGAAGGCCGCGAGCACAACGTCTCCCTCCACTGCGGCCAGCAGCGCGATTCCCGCAGAGCACGCAGCCCCGACCGTGCTCGCCGCACCATCCATGTTGTCCATCAGGTTCAGGGCGTTGGTGAAGCCGAGCACCCAGAGGCTCGTGAGCACGAGCTCCTGAAAGTGGCTGTCGAGAAAGGTCCAGCCCAGTCCTTGCCCCCACATGAACGTCGCGGCGGCCAGCGCCGCCAAGACTCGGTACAGAGGAGGTACGGCGATACGGTCGTCGAGGGCCCCGATGACGGCGAGCCCGACCGCGCACGCCAGGATAGGCCAGAAGCGGGTGGCGCCTGCGCCGAACAGGACGGCGGCGAGGATGAAGGCTCCGATCACGGCGGCGCCCCCCAGGTAGGCAGTGGGCGCTGAGTGGCCCTTGTAGCCCACGGGGTGGTCGAAGAAGGCCGTCCTCGTCGCCACCCGTATCGCCAGGGGGGCTAGGGCCCAGACCGACAGGAGCGAGACGAGGGCGGCGCCGAGCAGCCGTACCTCATCCGGCAATACGAAGGCTCCCATCCATCGCCAGCGAGCCGTGCTGCTCGTAGGCGATCACGTCATCGATCGCCTCCTCCACGGTGCGCGTGGCCTGCCAGCCGGTGAGCTGCTCAAGCGCGGTGGTGTCGGGCTTCCGGCGCCCCAGCTCCTCGAATCCCTCGTCGTAGGCCTCGCCGTAGGGGACAAGCTTGATCCGCGAGGAGGATCCGGTCCGCTCGATCACCTTGCCAGCGAGCGCGATGATCGCGGTCTCGGTCTGGGCGCCGATGTTGAAGACCTCCCCCACCGCGCGCTCCTCGTCCATCACGAGCGCTATGCCGTGGACCACGTCCAGTACGTGCCCGAAGCAGCGCGACTGCGTCCCGTTGCCGTAGACGGTGAGGTCCTCCTCGCGCAGCGCCTGGCGTACGAGGCGGGGAAGGACCATGCCGTACGCGCCCGTCTGACGCGGTCCGACCGTGTTGAAGAGCCGCACGACGCTCATGCGGGAGCCCTTCTCCTTCACGTAGCTGTAGACGAGCGCCTCGCCGAACGCCTTCGCGGTCGCGTAAGACCAGCGCAGGGTCTGGGGGGAGCCGAGGATGCGATCGGAGCCCTCGGTGAGCGCTCCGCTGCTGTTCTTGCCGTAGACCTCGGAGGTCGACGCGAAGAGCAGCCGGCGCTGGTGCTGAGCGGCCGCCGAGATCACGATGTCGTTGCCGCGGATGTTGCGCTGGAGCGAGTCGAGCGGGCGGCTGACCACGAGCTGCACCCCGACCGCTGAGGCCAGGTGAAGGCAGGCGTCCACCGACTGCATGAGTTCACTCACGAGCCCCACGTCGAGCATCGAACCCTCGACAAACTCCACCGAGTCCGAGTCGATCACATGCTCGACGTTCTCGAGGCGACCCGTGCTGAGGTCGTCGAGCAGGACGACGCTGTCGCCCCGCGTCGTGAAGGTGTCCACCATGTGAGACCCGATGAAGCCTGCTCCACCGGTGATCAAGTAACGCATCAGTTCTTTGCCTCCCAGGCCCTGCCGGCCGGTCGAGTCCGTTCTAGCTGCCTCATCCTGGTAACGCGGGAGTCACGAAACTTGCGAACCCTCTCGCCCACCGAGCCAACGTAACATCGATTTGGGGATACCGCAAGCCAACCCCCAACTCAGCCCCACGCGGTTAACACGTCCGCAACCCGTTCCGCCGCGTGGCCATCCCAGCCTTCGATTTGATTCGGCCGCGGCACGGCATCCTCCAGAAGGCCCGGGATCTCCGCGATCCGCTCGGGCTCCAGTCCCAGAAGTACATTGGTGCCGCGGCTGATCGTAACCGGTCGCTCCGTGTTGTCTCGGAGCGTGAAGCAGGGAACACCGAGGAAGCTCGTCTCTTCCTGCACCCCACCGGAATCGGTCAGGACCGCGGCAGCGCCACGCTGCAGCGCCAGGAACTCCAGGTATCCGACGGGGGGGATCAGCTTCATCCGAGAGGGCTGGCGGCCGGACCGCTCGATGGCATGACGGGTCCGCGGATGGACGGGAAAGACGACATCCATCGTCGTGATCTGTTCGAGGGCGTCCAATGCACTGTCCAGCAGCGGGCCGTCCACCAGAGCCGGCCTGTGGAGGGTCACCAGGAGGTAGGGCCGCGCACTGCCCAACTCGCTTGGCGGGGAGTCGCTGCTTGACAGGCGGGTCAGCGTGTCGATCATGGTGTTGCCCACGAAATGGATCCTGCTTTCGTCGATCCCTTCCCTCAGCAAGTTCTCCCGTGCCTCGGGGGAGTGGGTGAAGAGAAACTCGGAGAGTTGATCGGTCAGCAGCCGGTTCAGCTCCTCCGGCATGGTCCGGTCGAAGCTCCGCAGGCCGGCCTCGATGTGTGCCACGGGTATGTCGAGCTTGGCCGCGGCCAGAGCCGCTGCCAGCGTTGAGGTCACATCTCCCGGCACCAGGACGACGTCCGGCCGATCCGCGAGCAGGAGGTGCTCGATGCCTTCGATCACCCGCGCGGTCTGGCCACCCGGCGACCCGCCACCCGCGCCCAGGTAGTGGTCTGGGGGCGGCATCTGGAGCTGGTCGAAGAAGACGCGCGACATCTCATCGTCGTAGTGCTGACCGGTGTGGACCAGCACGTGACGGTCCGTGGGACGGCGCCGGCGCATCTCCGTGAGGACCGGTGCGGTCTTCATGAAGTTGGGCCGCGTGCCGACCACGTACAGGAAGGTTTGAGGCCCGCTCACCACCCGATATCTAGCACGCCTCGCCAGCCCGGGTCGCCGAAACCCCGCAAGTCATGCCACCGGTTGATATAGCTAGCGGGATGAAGCAACTCGTGCAGAACCCCCGATCGGGGGCGGTGGAGGTCGTGGATCTGCCGGATCCCACCCCGGGTCCCAAACAGGTCCTGGTGCGCAACGCCTGGTCGCTCATCTCGCCCGGGACCGAGCAGGCGGTGTCCAGCACAGCAGGCAAGAACCTGTTGGGCAAGGCGCTCGATCGGCCGGATCAGGCCCGCCTCGTGGTGGGGAAGGCGATGAGCGATGGCGTGGCGTCGACCGTGGCGGCCGTTCAGGCCCGCCTCGACGATCTTCTGACTCCGGGCTATTCGAGCACCGGCACGGTGGAGGCCACCGGCTCTGAGGTCACCGGGCTGAAGGTTGGCGAGCGAGTCGCCTGCGTCGGCGCCAACGCCGCCTCTCATGCCGAGCTAGTGGTCGTCCCCGAACCTTTGACCTTCGCCCTCCCGATTGGACTGGACGAGCGCTGGGGGGCCTTTGGTGCGCTCGGCGGAATCGCCGCACACGGCGTGCGGCTCTCGGAGGTCGAGGCTGGGTCGGTGGTGGTCGTGATCGGGCTCGGTCTCGTCGGACAGCTGGCCGCTCAACTGGTGAGTGTGGCAGGAGGTCGGGTCATCGCGGTCGACATCTCCTCCGAGCGGATTGCGCTGGCCAAGGAACTGGGCGCCGGCGAGGGAGCGCAGGCGGAGGAGGAGCAGGAAGTGATCGCCGCGGTGGAGCGTCTGAGCGGCGGACACGGCGCCGACAGCGTGATCATCACAGCGGCCACGAAGGACAGCGCCCCGATTGAGCTTGCTGCTGCCGTGGCCCGGGACCGCGCGATAGTCACCGCTGTCGGTGACGTGGGCCTGTCGATTCCCCGGGCGCCGTTCTATGAGAAGGAGCTCCAGCTGCGGGTCTCGCGCTCCTACGGGCCGGGACGTTACGACCCGCAGTACGAAGAGGAGGGGCACGACTATCCCATCGGCTACGTCCGGTGGACCGAGCGCCGATTGATCTCGTACTTCTTCGAGGAGGTGGCGGCCGGGCGCTTGCAGCTTCAAGAGCTCGTGACCCACGAGCTGCCCATCGACCGCGCGGGGGAGGCGTACGAGGCGCTGGGCGAAGGCTCCCGTATGGCCATCCTCCTGCGATACGACGGCTCTCCGCGGGCGGCGGGCAAGCGACGGACAGAGGTCTCGGCGCGACCCGCACGAGGGCGCCTGCGGCTGGGCATCATCGGCCCGGGGCTCTTCGCCAGGTCCAAGCTCCTTCCCGAGCTCGCGAAGCTGGACGTCGACCTGGCGGGCGTGGCCGGACGATCCCCCGCCAGGGCCTTCGGGATCGCGCGCCGCTGGGGGGCTGAGTTCGCTGCGGTCGAACCGGATGAGCTTCTCGACGACCCCACGGTGGACGCGCTGGTTATCGCGACGCGCCACGACACACATGCGGACCTGGCCGCCAGGGCCCTGGAGCGCGGAAAGGCTGTCTTCCTGGAAAAGCCTCTGGCGATCGACAGGGAGGGGCTTGACCGCCTGCGTCTCCTTCTCGGCACCGACGCGCGCCTCGTGGTCGACTTCAATCGGGGGTTCGCGCCCGCGGTGCGAGCCGCTGCGGACCACTTCGCCGGTCGGTCAGGGCCGCTGTACGTCGGCTGCCGGGTCAACGCCGGCGCCCTCGACGCCGGTCACTGGCTGCAGAACCCCGGGCAGGGAGGGGGCCGCCTCGTAGGTGAGGGCTGCCATTTCGTGGATCTGTGCTCCGGCCTGGTGAATACCCCTCTGTCCGAGGTCACGGCGACGGCGATCGATCAGGCGGGAACGGGGCAGCCCGACGACAGCTTCGTGCTCACGCTTCGCTATGACGACGGCTCGGTTGGCAGCATCGCCTACCTGTCGGCTGGCCACCGCCGAATGGCTAAGGAGCGAGTCGAGATCATCGGTGGCGGACGGGCTGCGACGATCCACGACTTCCGACGGATCAGCCTGTATCCGAATGCTCGCCCGCTGCGCGAGCGCGCTCCCCGTACCCAGGACAAGGGCCATCGCGCGATCCTCGAGAGAGCGATCGAGTTCTTCGGAAAGGGCGGCAGCCCTCCGATCCCATACGCCCGCCTGATCGAGACGACCGAGGCCACGCTCGTAGCGCGTGAGGCGCTAAACGTCGGCAAGGGCGAACCCGTGCCGGTGTCAGGGACGTGAGCGGGGCCCGCAGGTCCGCGCTCTACCTCGACGCCGCCCGCAGCGCCAGACCGCGCCAGATGGTCGGCCGACTGCGCCGCGGTGTTCCATCCTCGCTGCTGGCCGTGGGTCTCCGATCGACCGGCGCGCCACCACCGCGGCCGATTGCTGCGGGGATGGGCGCCAACCACGCCCCGCAATCAGGTCCCACGCCGCCGCCCCACGAGGACGGCACGTTCAGGGCAGTGGGCGTCAGTCGAGACGTGGCTTCGCCGGACTTCTGGAGTAACTCCGAGGACGGTCTGCTCTTCCTCTTCCATCTGCACGGCTTCGAGGCGCTAGCCCGATATGCGGCCGGCGAGCGAAGCGCAGTCGGAGACACCTTCTGGGAGGACGTGGTGCGCTCCTGGCTCGAGAGCCACTCGCATCCACAACGGCTCGCCTGGCATCCGTATCCGACCTCGAACCGGGTCGTGGCCTGGTCAGCCGCCCTCTCTAGCGTCGATGGCTGGTCCGAGGGGATCCGCGTGCGAGTTGCCGGGGAAATCCTGCGGCAGGCGAGATACCTGGGCCGGACCGTCGAGTACGACATCGGCGGGAACCATGTGATCAGGAACGGGGTGGCGCTGGCGGTTGCCGGTGCCGTGTTTCCGACCGCGGGCCTGCTAGAGAGGGGCCTCCGCGTCCTCCGTCGCGAGACCGCTCACCAAATCCTGCCCGATGGCGGCCATGAAGAACGAAGCACCTCCTATCACCTCGAAGTGCTGCACGATCTCAAGGACGTATCGGAGCTGATCGAACGGAGCGCCCTTCCAATTCCGGCCTGGCTGGCGGACGCAATTTCCCGGATGACTCGCTGGTCCGACCAGATGCGAGGACCCGATCTGCGCCTCCCGCTTCTGAATGACGCCTGGGAAGCGCCTCCGACGGCCGGCAGGGACCGCGCCCCGATCACCGACCTCCCGGACAGCGGATATTCGATCCTCCGCGATGGGCAGGACCAGCTCATCTTCGACTCCGGGCCGCTCAGTCCGCCCCATCTACCGCCACACGCCCATGCCGACGCCCTCTCCTTCGTGCTCTGGGCCGACGGCGAGCAGGTACTGGTCGACCCGGGCGCCTTCACCTACACCGGGCCCCGGCGAGCCGAGTTTCGCGGAACCCGGGCTCACAACACCGTCGAGGTCGACGGCGAGGACCAGTGCGTCTTCTGGGGCGACTTCCGGCTCGCCTTGGCCCCGAGAGTGCTCAGGGTTCCGCCGCGCCATCACGAGGGGGTAGTGATCTTGGGCGGCAGCCAGGACGGCTATGGCCGATTGCCTGAGCCAGTACGGCACTGTCGCAACCTCGTCTGGTGGCCGGGCCAGGGTGTCGTGGCGATAGATCTCCTGAGGGGCGGCGGTCGTCATAGGATCCGGTCGCCGTTGCATCTCGCCGCGGGGTCAGCCCCCGATCGAGCCGGCCCTTTCGAGATCCGACCCTTGACGGACCAGGTGACGGTCGAGCGCACCACCGGACAGTACGCGCCCTATGTGGGAGAGGCGGTCTCTGCGCCGGTGCTCGAGGCCAGCGCCATGCTGGAGCCGGAGACCCCGTTCGGGTGGAGCCTCTTACGGCCCCCGGCGCGGGTACTGGCCGTCGAGCGAGACCAGCTCGTCGTCGAGGCCAAGGGCCGTACGGTTGCCGTCCCGCTCGTGTGGAACCTATGAAGGTGCTCATCTTCACGCAGTTCTTCAGCCCCGAGATCGGGGCGACGCAGACGCGGCTGCAAACCTTTGCGGCCGGTCTCGCTGAGCGTGGCCACGACGTAACCGTGATCTGCGAGGTACCCAATCATCCTCAGGGGATCGTCCAGCCCGGGTATCGGGGTCGGCCGGTGCAGAGCCGTCGGCGAGACGGCTTCCGGGTGCTGCACGTGTGGGTCAAGACAAGCCCGACCAAGACCCGACTCTCGCGTCTCGCCTTCTACGCCTCCTATGCGGCGATGGCCACAGCCGTGGGCGTCGCGCAGACAAAACCGGATGTCATCTTCGCTTCATCACCGCCGCTCACCGTGGCCGCCGCAGCTGCCCTCGTGGCGGCCCGGCACCGCGTTCCGTGGGTCTTCGACGTGCGTGACCTCTGGCCCGAAGCTGCCGTGGCCCTTGGTGAGCTGTCCGAGGGACGGGCTTTCGACTTGGTCCAGAAGCTCGCTGACGGGCTCTACGGGAATGCGGCAGCGATTACAGCTGTTACAGAGCCCTTTCGCGAGATCATCGCCCCGAGGGTATCGAGACCCGAGAAGGTCACGCACCTTCCAAACGGCACGACGCGCTTCTGGCTGAACGCGCCCAGGGTGGAGGTGGATCGGAAAGAGCTCGGTCTGGAGGAGGACCGCTTCGTGTGGACCTTCGCCGGCAACGTGGGTGCGGCGCAAGGGCTCGAGTCGGCTGTAGAGGCAGCCGCGGTGCTGGAAGATGAGGGCTTTCGGCTCCTGATGCTCGGAGACGGGCCAGCAAAGGCCGAACTCGAGATTTTGGCTGCTCAACGGTGTCCCGGCCTTGTACAGTTCAGACCGCAGGTGGCCCCGGAGGTGGCGCTCCGGTACCTCCGGGCATCGGACGCCTTGCTCGTTCCGCTCGCCGCGGATCCGGCTTTGGCCCCCTTCATTCCGTCGAAGCTTTACGACTTCTGCGCTGTCGGTCGACCAGTGATAGTCGCTGCCGCTGGCGAGGCGAGCAGGGTTGCCGGCAGGGCGGACGCGGCTCTCTCCGTGCCCCCCGGTGACCCATTAGCTCTGGCGCAGGCGCTGCGACGATTGAAATCCGACTCGGACCTCCGCGCGCTCCTCGGGGCCTCCGGTTCCGCGTTTGCGGCCAAACATCTCCGCGAGGCCCAGATGAACCGCCTAACCGACGTCGTGCGAAGCGTCATCCGCTGAGTGATGCGCGGATAGGGCAGACGTCTGCCACCCTGCCGGATCAGTCGGCAAGCTCAGAATGGTGAGATAGGCGAGGGCACACTTGCGCCTAATCTCGGCTCACACATCCCTGAGGGTCCACAACGGCGAACCGGAGAAGGACCCGGCTTCATCATGACGATCCCCTGCAACGCGTAGGCTTCAAGAATGCGCGACGTTCTAACTCAGTTGGCTTTCCGGGGCGCGTTGCGGGGCCGAGGGGGACGCGACCTCGCCCTCATGGGAAGCCAGGCCTGTGGATGGCTCGTGCCGCGAACCAAGATAGACCCCTCCTGGACCTGCTACACCGCTGGTATCGGAGAAGATGCGTCGTTCGATGTCGCCTTAGCAGAGATCGGTTGCGAAGTCGTGGCCATTGATCCCACACCAAGGGCGATCGAACACATGCGTCCGATCCTGGTCCACCACGATAACCTGAAGCTTGCGAAGTACGCTTTGTGGACTCAGGACACGACGCTGGAGTTTTTCCCGCCGGCAAACCCCGATCACGTCTCTCACTCCTTAGTTAACCGACAGCGGACCGCAGATCCGATCGCGGTCGACGCCCGCACGGTAGCGACGATTGCGCAGGAGTTCGGCCACCCGCAGGTCGATCTCCTGAAGCTGGATATCGAGGGAGCGGAGTACGACGTGCTTCAAGAGACCGATCTGTCGGAACTCGGGGTGCGGGTTCTGTGCGTCGAGTTTCACGATGATGCGGGCCTCAGGGCCATGATCGCCGCCGTGCGCGGTGTCTGTAACCGAGGCTACAACCTGGCCAGTGTACGTCGCACGGATGTCACGTTCGTGCGTTCGAGCTAGTGTCGACATGAACGGGACCCTTCGCCGCATCTTTCGCACTCCCGTTCGCACGGTTCAGCGGGCGCATCGAGGCGCGCAAGGGTACCGATTCGGCAGTGGACTTTCTCCCCAACCCTTACTCGAACCCGATGAGAGACCGCGGAACAGTATCGAAGAGTATTTCGATTCCCACACCGTGGGCCCTGGGATCTGGAAGTGGCAGCACTATTTCGAGATCTATCACCGTCACTTCGAACAATTCGTCGGGCGAGATGTCCACGTGGTGGAGGTCGGTATCTACTCGGGCGGGAGTCTTGGGATGTGGCGACATTACTTCGGTCCACACAGTCAAGTTTTCGGTGTCGATATCGAGCCTAAGTGCAAGGGTTACCAGGCCGAGGGTGTCGAGATCTGGATTGGTGACCAGTCCGACTTGGCGTTTTGGACCGAGTTTAAGCGACGAGTGCCGCGGATCGATGTAGTGATTGACGATGGAGGGCACGAGGCCCGGCAACAGATTCCGACTCTAGAGGCACTGCTACCTCATATCAGTGCGGGGGGCGTCTATCTCTGCGAAGACGTGGGCACGTCTGGCAATCCGTTTCACGCCTACGTCAACGGACTGTCTCGTGGCCTGAACGTCACGGGCTCCCAGACCACAGGATTGCAGCAGATGGTCCACTCCATTCATCATTACCCGCTCGTCACTGTGATCGAGAAACCGGAAACACCAATGGCGCGTCTGTTCGCCCCGAAGCGCGGCACCGAATGGGCGCCGTTCGCCCCGGGCTCCGCGCGGAGAAGGGGTGCGTAGCGCCGCGTTCTGTTGGTCCCCTCGTAGGGCTCACCCGAGGCCACCACAACAACCCACTCGATCCGGGCCGACCAAATCCTTCTACTCATCAAGCTTCAACTAGCTAGACCCTCGAGCTTCCAAGCGGGGTTTAGAGACTAGCGTCGGGGTATGCTCAACTGAATCGGAGCCGATACCATCTGGGTGGCGCAGGTCCATCGACGAACACAGAAAGTTGGTGCTCAAGGGTGTTACTGGCGTGCGATTAGGGCGAGGTCGAGCTCACCAAGTAAGATGTCCTCTGGTTGCAGGCTGTTGCGCGATCCTTCGCTCAGGACGAGGCCGCGCAGCCGCTCGCGCAGCAGAGGTCAGGTTGGCTGACCCCGGCTTTCGGCGTTTCGTAACCGGCGAAGGGTGCGTGCTCGAGCCGGCTCTGGGGATTCGGGTCTTTCATGAGCCTCGGGTTACGGCCAGAATTTGCCGGATCACTCTATGAGCAGTAACGCTGCACGAGGAATCCCTTGGCGGATCCCCGCTGGACCCGGGACGCTCTCGACTCTCGGCGTCGTCTTGGGCGTTGCAATTCTGATGGGGTTCTTGGTCGCTCGATCGCTGCCGGCCGCGTTCGCCTTAGCGATCACGCCGGTCATTCCCGCGGTCCTGGAGAGTGCCCGTGGTCGTCTGCTCATCGTTGTCTTCGGCGGTTTGCTTGTTTTCGATAGTTCGTCTGGGTTTAGCGGCCCGAAAGTCGTTTACGCAGCTTGCCTGGTTGCCTGCGTGGCGATTGCTTGGCAAGGCTCTATCGCAACCATGCGATCCGGTAGAGCGGCCGAGGTCCGACGCTTGGCTGGAAGGGCCTGCGGCGTGATGACCTTGGTTGTGGCTGCTGCGCTCCCGGTGGCCTTACTCAACGGTCACTCTCCCAGCCTGTGGCTACGAGATGTCGCCCCATATATTATTCTCGGTGTGGTGCCAATCCTTGCGCTTGACGCCGCGAAGAAGACGACCGCTCGCTTTTTGGCGGGCACTCTCGTTGTGGCCGGAATGCTCGTCGCACTCAGTGTGGCAGTGCAGCTCATATCCTTGCGGGGACTATCTAGCGCAGCGCTCGAAGAGTTGGCCATACTAACCGGGTTCTTACTCCCAGTCATACTGTTTACGTACGCATGTGCCCGAACGATCTACCCTCGTGGCGGCGGCCGGGAGGTGCTGTTCTGGTCGGTCGTGGCAGGCACCATATTCGCAGCGCTAGTGATCAGTGGCACGCGCGCCAGCCTATTTCTTCTGGCGGTACCCGTCGCCATGCCGCTCGTTGACGGTGGCCTGAGCGGGTTTCGCCGAGTCGTGGTCCTCGTCATGGTGGCGGCCGGCATGCTGGCACTTGTGTTCAGCATCGCTGCATCCGCAGGAATAGCAACCCAAGAGATAACAGAGCGCTTTCAAAGCGCCGTGCCGGCAGTACGGGCACCTCAGGAGAACGGAAGCCTCTCCGAGCGCTTTATTGAGAGTCGGGTGTCATGGGAAGACTGGCAGACGGCCCCTGTTACGGGGGTCGGCCCCGGTCACGTATTCGCCTGGACTAATGATACCGGGGCGTTCCGGCGTTCATTTACGGTTGATTCATCAGTGAGTACGCTGGCGAAGTTCGGCCTGATCGGCACCGCTGGATTATTCGTGTGCCTGGTGATTATCGCGCGCCTGGCCTATGGGGCTGGCGAAGCGCGGGGGAAGGCGGCGTTGGTGGGGCTCACAGTATGGATTGCCGCCTATGTAGTAATTGGAAACCCGTTCGAGGACAAGGGGTTTGCTCTTGGGTTGATCCTGTTGCTCGCGCTGTCACTATCTGAATCAGCGCCCTTCCACACGCGTGGTATTGCCAACGTCACGCCGGAACCTGCTGCGGCGGCCGTGATGAGGTAATCACCCTCTCGTCACGCCGATAGTCGCGCGGACGAAGGTCGCAGCCATCGCGTCGATGTTGATTTCGTCCGCGACTATCCGGAACGAGGCAGCCCCCATAGTTCGTAAGCGTTTCGCGTCAGACAGAGCAACCCGCATTGCGCGGGCGAGTTCGGTAACGCTCGGAGAGGGTACGTGCCAACCGTTCTCAGGTCGTACAAGGTCGTCCTGCGTGCCGTCTCCTTTGCCCGCAATAACGGGAAGGCCGTACGACATAGCCTCCTGAATGGCGAGGCCGCCAAGATCGGGTAGGACGAATAGGTCGGCCGAGTGAAATTCCGTGACGAGGGGCGGTCCGTGCAGCGCGCCTAGAAATGTGGTGTCTGGAAAAACGCGACGTGCGAGCTCCTCCAGGCTTCTCCTGACGGCGCCTTCGCCGACGACACGTAACTGCGGGGCAAGATCCGGACGCACCTCTTTTACTAGGGCGCAGGCCCGTATTAGCACGTCGACCCGCTTGGCCTGCGTGAGCCTGCCGACAAACAGCACCGAGGGTGCGGCACTGAAGTGGGGAACCCGCTGCGGTGGAAAAGATGTTGGCCGAAACGTCGCCGCGTTGTTGCACACGAACACGGCGTTAGGTGAGAAGCCTGCATCGCGGTACTGCGCGGCAGCCCGCGAGCTATACGCCAGCATGCCGTCGAACATGCGGAGAAACCGCCGGCGGCGCAGTTCGCGGACGTGTGCCAACCCGGGTGTAACGCTGTAGCTCCCCAACCCCCAACCGAGGACCGTTGACCCGCGGTCGTGCATCCACTGTATAGCTGTGCGTGTAGACAAACAACGTGGGTTAGCTTCCGCGACTAGCACATCTGGCTGCCAGCGCTCCAGCCAGGCGCGGAGGCCTTGCTGCCAGTAACTGGCGACCATCCCGCGAAAGAAATAACGATTGTGCGTCCGCTGAAGTTCGGCCGCGTTCAACCGGTCGACCGTGGTCAGGGTTTCGCCGACGGCCGGCTGTCCAGCGAAGACGGATACGCCGCCGTGATACTTCGTGGATAGGAGGTCGAACAACGGGACACGGTACGGGGTTAGCACCCGCTGTATGATTGCAAGTCGCTGTGGCGAGTCCTCCCTATGTAACGTGTTGTCACCCATAAGCGTCACAGCGGACCACAGTGGATCAGTCCGCGGATCGCTGTTTCAGCCGAAGCCGTTCGGAGGGCACGATTGGCTCGGCATGGGCTAGGGCCGCTGGGCGATCTGGGGTCAAACGTGAAGGCGGTCGCAGAGAACGGGACAACGCGGCTAGCCCGAGCAACGAAAGTATGGATCGGAGCATGTAGCCCGCCGCGGCCCCTTGCAGCCCAAATAGGGCGCCGCCAGCAACCACGAGTACGCTTCCGCTGCCGGCAGCCACCAGCATTACAACAAGCACGCGTCGTTCGTGACCGCCGGAGAACAGCCCAGCGACCAGTATGTTGACGGCAAACAGGAAGGGCGTCGCTAGAAGCATGATGCGCAGGCCGGGCGCTGCCGCTTCGTAGCGACTCCCGAAAAGGAGCGGGACAGCTGAATCGGCAAGGAAGATAGCGATCCCAGCGAGAACGACCCCCAACAGCGCGAGCAACCTCGCCATACGCCAGGTCGCGCGCACCGCGTCCTGCCGACCGGCCAGGTGCGGATATAGCGCGTAAGCGCCCGCGACCGGGATTATGAGGAGTACGCTCACAAAACGGTCAGCAACAGCGTAGAAGCCGGCTGTTGAGGTCGAGACCAGGCCGATAAGAAAGAAATCAAGTCGTGCGATGCCACTGGGTATCGTCGACCCGAGCCCGAATGGGAGGGCGCCGCGTATCACCATCCGTACGTCCGCCACCGACGGTCGGGAAAGCGGTGTCATGTCCCCAGTACGGATGGTGTAGAGATCCCAAGAAAGGCGCAGAAGTCCGGCCGCAACGTAACCGAGCGCGATCCCGACGATGCCGGCTTCGATTACAGTCGCAGCTACGACTATCGCCAGCAGGGAAAGCTTTTCCAGAAAGGTCGCTACCACGACGCGCGACAATCGACGATGGGCGCGAAAAACGATCTCAAGAATCGTTGAACAAGATAGAAGGCCCATGTACCCCATAAGCGCGCCCAGCGCCAAGGCTAGGTTACCGGAAACAAGAAGGTGCCCCGCGCTAAGTGCCACGAGTGTCAGGAAAGCGGAGAGCGAGCCAACGAGAGCCAGCGCGGCTGAAAGGTTCCTGCTTGCCACTGCATGCTCAGCCTCCTGCTGACTGGCGAGGGCGTTCGAAAGTTCGCGAAGCAGCCAAGTGGGAATCCCGACACCTGCCACGAGGGTCGCGACTTGGGCCAGACCTAGAAACCCAGCGAAGATTCCGAATTCGGAAGGCCCAAGATATCGAGCCACGAGGATCCCTAGAACGGTTGTGACCGCCAGTGTCGAGAACTGAGTACCCGCTACCGTTGCGCTGTCACGCGCCCATAAACCCACCCACGGCGATGGGGACTCTCGGTTACTAAGGGAAACCCGGAATCTACGCTGCGTCAAGGATTACCGAGTGCGGTGGTGTGGTGTGAGGAGCCATTGCGATGCTTCTCGGGGCGCGACGGTTCCTCCTAGACCCGCGCAATTGACCTCAAGATCTCGGCAAGCTTCGATGCATTCTCCGCCCAGGTCCATCCTGGACCGACCCGACCTGGGTCTGGGGCCGGCTCGGCGCAGGCTGCGCGCACAGCACCGGCGAGGCCGTCAGGGTCTCGGGGGTCGTAATAGTGCGCACACAAGCCAGCGGCCTCCCTGTGCGGCGGGATGTCGCTCGCGACAAGCCGAACTCCACTGGACAGCGCCTCACGCGGAGTTAGCGGGCCTACCTCGAGGAACGAATGGGCGACAAAGCAGGTCGCCTCTCCATACAGCGCTGAGATCCGATGACGATCGCCTACTGAACCTAGCAGGGTGACTCGGGGGGGTCCAGGTTTCGACTCCAGTAAGCGCTTGAGTTCCAAGTAGCGCTCATCGTTTCGCCATGCGCCGGCGATGACGAGGCGCGGGAGATCGGGGTTAGCGTGAAAAGCGTGGATCAGCCCGTCCCAGTCCTTGTGAATATAGTCATGAGCAACGGTAAGTGCATATGGGCCATTCCCCACTACCGGATCCTGGATTGCCTCCGAGCGGTCAGGCAGCCGTGGCGCCGCGCTGGGAAGTATGTGAAGATTGTCCTGCGGACCCAAGTCTTCTTCGATTGATGACTGAAAGGCAGTTGAGAGAGTCACAAAAGCGTCTGCACGGCGAACGCTTACGTGCGAATAGTGACGTTGAAGTCTCATCCAGGCGCGAAGGGTGGGCGGGTAGCGCTCGCGTGCAAAAGCGGGCCCCAAAGGACCGAAATGATGCGGGTTCTGGTTCGTAACCGCCTGAGGCCGCGGCGACGCGAGCATCGCGAAGCCGCCCGGCTGATAGACGACGTGGTAGTCGGTTGCTACGAACGGAAGAACCAGTTGCTCGTAAAGGAGGCGGCGGACGAGCCCTCGCGCCGGTCGGGCTAGGATCCGAACCGCCGGGCCACACCTCGAGGAAAGTCTCGTGGCGATCTCAGGAGTCGTGAATACCGTAATCTCCAGATCTGTTTGCGTCGCTAGCGCAGCTATTTGTTCCACAATGTATGTACCGCCCCCCCCGACGCGAAGCGCGGTTGCGTTCACCAGGAGGCGAATCGGGCTGGCAAGGTTGCCGGGTGTCTCGCCTGGTCGGGGCCTTGGGATCATGGCCCGGCTGACGAGACTAGTGGACGGCAACCTTGGCGGGCTGCGCTTCCATAAGCTGCCAGACCTGGCCGGTCGTTCGGCACAAGAGTCTCAGCTAGACGTTGTGGGTAACTATTCAACGTGGTGGCTTCGAACCCCTTGAGGGCCCCCGCAATTTGGCAAGACATCAGGTAAGGTTTGGTTTCATCGTGACTTTTCCGAGTGGTCGCGGCTATTAGGTGCTCAAAACCGTTGGTAGAGACCGCTCGAGAAGGGCCGCAACAGGCCCAGACGGTATCTCGCGTACGGGGTAAATAAATGATAATGGCTAGATAGCCGATGGATGCTGGACCGGCGCTGGCTTTCGCGCTCGAACCATGAGGAATAGGCCATGATTAGAGAAGCGAGATTGGATCAACCGACGCGGCCACAAGCGCCGCGCGATGGTAAGGACGCGACCACGATGGCGCTGCCCAACGTCTGAGGTCAGAAGATCGGCGTGGGTCAGCTCCGTAAAAACATCCTCAATCTCGAACCCGTCAAATAAGTAGCGTGCCTCGTCCACCGTGTAGGCCTTAGTGCCGGGGCTCTCGAGATACCGGGCGTAGATATGAGCCAGAGAGAGCCAGGGTCTGCCGCGCGCGAGCGCATACCGAAGCCATAACATGTAACCGACACACGAGTGCTTGTGGTAAATCATGATTCTCGCTTCTCCTCCCGGTCGCAACACCCGCAGTACTTCCCGGATTGCGCGCGGCGTGTCAGGCGTAACGTGAAGCACACCCCACGAGTAAACGAGATCAAACGAATTGTCGGTGAACTCCAAGTGCTCAGCGTTCCCAGTCTTGAGCTGAGACGAAAGTCCGAACAACTCGAGCCGACGCTGGACGTGCTCGATGCCGTGCTCGGTCAGATCGATTCCGCAGAGATTTGCGCCCGCCTCCGCGAAGCGCTGATGGTCAGCACCTAGGCCGACGCCGATTTCCAGGACATCCTTCGCGCGGTAGCGCTCGAATTCGGCAAAGGACAAAATCTCAGGCTCGAGACGGTACCGCTCGCGAGCTTGGTGCTCGTAGTGTCGCCGATCATGCCCGCCGAGATAGAGGCTCTCTCCGCATGAGGCCTGCTCCCAGAACTCCTTGACCTCTGCTAGGGACCCGGCACTCATATGGGCTTCGCGTCCCGACATGCCTGACGATGCGGCTCTTGGGCTTCTTTGGACCATAGGCCTACCTTACCGGAGGCGGAGGGCCGAGCGTTGGGCGGCCCGGCTGCCCGCGCCTTCGATTCCACGCCGTAACCGGGCTTCGTGACATGTCGCCTGGGTGCTGACCGGCGTGAAGAGGGGCAGGCCTCAAGCGATCCGGCTACCAGGATGTTATGGCTCGCGAGCAGCTCAATCGACACCTCTCACCGAAATCCTGTCGCCACGTCGCATCGCAAGGGCTATTGCCGCTGCGGCGGGAGACAGATTGACTGTTGTCGCGCCGGGCGGTGTACGACACCGAAGCGCTGCTATGGCGCAGCAGCGTTCGAGCGATCAGCGACCGGCCGGGCAAAGATGTCGCGCCCAACGCTCACATTTTCGACTGGGAGCAACCTGCCGAAAGGGTCTGGGCGCAGCAACTCGTACCCGTAGCCCCGGAGGGCCTCCTCGATAGGCCGACGATCCTGCCCTAGCATCTCGAACGAGCGCTGGTTCCATTCGAGCTGTAGCAGGCGAATCCGCTTGCCAGCGAGGGCCTTCGATGCACCTGCCAGGACCAACGCTTCGGCCCCCTCAACGTCCACCTTGACTCCCGCCGCCGTCCGATCTCCTAGGAGCACATCAAGCGTGGTCACCGCCGTCGGTTGCGCCGCTTTATCCTCGCCTGGCAGCACGATACGGTTCACCGCGCCTCTGTCCTGAGTGAAAAACGCTTCTCCTGGCTCGCCGGCGAGCACAATACGTTCAGCTTGTATGTCATATCCGTTGAGGTCGATGTTCTCGCGAAGGCGCCGGAAGGCATCCGCCGCTGGCTCGACCGCGATCACAGTTGCACCCAACTCAGCGGTCAACAACGAGTACAAGCCGATGTTGGCGCCCACATCGACAAAGATTTCACCGCGGAGCGGCGCTCCCATCCAGACCAGCATTTCGGGCCAATCGGGTGGGTTGGCATAGACGGCTCGCGACGAGCTGGTCACGTGCAACTCCGCCCAGAGCTGTGACCGGCGTCCGATAGTCGCTAGGGTGCGTCGCCGCAGAAAGCGCCCTCGCAGCTGAAACTGAAACGCTGCGGCGAGCCGCCCAGCGCGTCTTCCTCTGTTCGCCGGATGCTTCCAGATAAATTCAACAACCTGACGCGCGTCACCAAGCAATGTCCCCAGCGTACCATCAACAAGGAAACATTGGTCTGATCCCTAAATCTAATCTAATTACGGGCTCACAGGCACCAAAGCGAGACGGCGTCAGCAGGCGACCACGGCAGGCTCCTCGCTACTTTGCCTGGGTGGCACTGAAGTCGAGCTTGCCGGCGACGAGGTGGATCATCGCGATGTAGTTGCGCGTCGAGCGGTAGCCGCGCGCTCGGCGCTTGGCGGCCTGGATCAGCGAGTTCAGCCCCTCGAGCAGGCCGTTTGAGACCTTCGAGTGAAACCAGCGCAGGATGCCGAGCCAGTACTCCTCGACCATCTGCGCGAAGCCGATGATCGGCTTGAGGCGGGAGCGCTTGGCCCCTCTCACCCAGCGGCGCAGGTAGTGTTCGGCGGCCTCTGCCTCGAGGTTCGTAGACGGCGTCGAACTTGAGCATCCAGCGGTAGGCGCGGGCGGTCCGAAGCGGCTGGGGCCAGCAGCTCGTCGAGGCGCTCGCGCTGGCGGTCGGTGAGATTGTTGGGGTTGCGAAGCCACAGAGTAGCGTGAGCGGCGCAGCAGCTCTTGCTGCTCTTTGGCCTCGGAGCGGCGGACCTCGTCGACGGCCTTGGTCAGCTGGGCCTTGACGTGGTAGCGATCGAACGTGATCTCGGACTCGGGGAGGTGCTCGAGCGCGCCCGCCAGGTAGGCCTCAGACATGTCCTGGCAGACCTCTGTGATCTGCTTGGCCGCGCCGCCGTGTGCGGCGAGATCGTCGACGAAGCGCCCGAAGACCTCTGCCTTGCGGCCCTCGGTCACAAAGACCGCCCTCGGGCGGTCGAGGTCTGCGAACACAGACACGTAGTGCTGGCCCCGGCGAAAGCTCGTCTCATCGACCCCCACGCGCTCCACCTTTGAGAGGTCCTGTGCCGCACGGGCTTCGTCGACGTAGTGGTGAACTACGCGCCAGACGCGCGTGTCGTGCTCGCCGCTCAGCGACGCGACGGCCCCGACCGGCATCTCCTTGACCATCGCCATCACGAGCGCCTCGAAGAGCAGCGTGAACCCAGACCCCGGACGCGCCCACCCAAGCGCCACCTGGGGCACGCCGCGCTCGGGGCAGCGCACGCGCGGCACCCCGCGCGGTCAGGTAGGCCTCGTGGTGGAAGAAGTCGAGGTGGCGCCAGCTCTTCTCCGCCGTGTCGTGGACCTCGCACTCCCCGTGGTCGCCCTCGGGGCAGGCAAACCGCGCACCCTTCGGGAAGTCGATCCTCAGGTCGAGCCGACGCCGCTCAGGATCGAACTCCGTGCCCACCACCCGCCACGGCTCATCCAAGCCCACGGCCTGCTGGAAGAGATCGAGATCGCGCATGCCGGCTCCCGTCGTCGCTCACAAAGAGCGCGAGACAGTAGAGACAGCGACGGAACGGCTACCCACACGATCCAGCGAGGAGCCCCACGGCATCATCGCCGATTTCACCCGCCCGCGGGTGGCGCGGCGCGCCATGAGAGCTAACACGAGAACCACAGCCGCCCCAGCACCCAGCCGTGCTCAGTGTCAAGGCCGGTCGAAAGTTGACCCCTTTGTGCCGGTTGAAAGTTGACCCCTTGTGGGGTCGGCGGGCGCCGTGGAGGGGTGCCCGTAGGGCGAGCCGGAGCGGCGTTCGCCGGGCGCGATCGGTCGGGTGGACCTTGTTTGGGGCTCGGTGGTGAACTCGGGGCTCGTGGGAGGCGTTCTGCGGGCCTCGGTGGCGGCGGCCGGGGTGTTCGGTCAGCCGGTTCGCGCGTTTTGGCGGCTGGGGGGCGGGCGAGGTCGCGGTCTTTGAGGCGGTAGGAGTCGCCTTTGAGGGAGAGGATGTCGGCGTGGTGGACGAGCCGGTCGATCATCGCGGTGGCGGTGACTTCGTCGCCGAAGATCTCGCCCCATGCCGAGAACGGCTTGTTGGAGGTGACGATCAGCGATGCGCGTTCGTAGCGGCGGGAGACGAGCATGAACATCAGGTTCGCGGCTTGGGGGTCGAAGGGGATGTAGCCGACCTCGTCGCAGACGAGCAGCGGTATCCGCTGCAGGCGGTCGAGCTCTTGGTCGAGGCGCTCGTGGCGTTGAGCGTCGGCGAGCAGCGCGACCCATTCGGTCGCGGTCTTGAACAGGACGCGGTGCCCGGCGAGGCAGGCGCGGATCCCGAGCGCGATCGCCAGATGTGTCTTGCCGGTCCCGGGCGGGCCGAGGAGGACGACGTTCTCTTTGCCGTGAAGGAAGTCGAGCTGGCCGAGGTGCAGCACGTCGGTCTTCTTGAGCGAGCGCTGGAAGGCGAAGTCGAACTCCTCGAGCGTCTTGCGGGCCGGGAAGCGGGCCGCCTTGATCCGGGCTTGGCCGCCGTGGGACTCGTGGCTGTCGCGGCTGTCGGTCTCGGTCTTCAGCAGCGTGGCTGCGAACTGCTCATAGCTCCATTCCTCGCTCCGGGCGCGGTCGGCGAGCTTTGGCAGCGCCCGCGCGGCGGCCGGTGCTTTGAGCGCCCGGAAGAGGTGGGCCAGCTCTGAGGCGGGGCCACTCATGCGATCAGCTGGTCATAGACGTCGAGCGAGCGGACCTCGACCGCCGGCCCTTGGTCGCCGCCGCGGCGCTCTGTGCGCTGGCTCTTGAGCGCCCGGGCGTGCTCGAGCGCGGTGATCGTGCGGTGCTTGGCAAACGAGCGTTGATGGCGGCAGGCCAGCTCACCGGTGTCCAAGGCGCCCGCGAGGATCTCGCGGGCGCTCACGCGGATCTCGACGCGCCGGCCGACCAGCCGCGGGTCGAGCGAGTAGTCGCACGTGTTAAAGCGCAGATAGGGGTCGGGCGCGACCCTCGCGACCCAGCGCCGGTCGACGTCTGGAGGATCGCCCGGCAGCGGGCTCATCACCGCCCGCTCCTCTGCCAGACGGTCGATCGGGCGGGCCCTGAGCGTCTTGTGCATCCGTGGGTTGGCCCGATCGTCAAACCAGCCGTCGAGCTGGAGCTGGAAGTCGAGCTCGTTCGCAAACACCCGGCCCGGCTCAAAGGACCGTTCCATGAAGTCCTGCAAGCGCTCGACGACCCCCTTGGCCTGGGGGTCTCGGGGCTCGCAGAAATGCCAGCCCACCTTGAGCGCACCGCAGAAGCCCGCGAAGGCCTCCGTCGGGCGCCCGCCAGTGGCGTGCAGGCCCGACTGGCGGTCCCACACCAGCGTCTGCGGGAGCGCCCCCAACGCCCACAGGCAGCGCCTGATCCCCAACAGCAGATCCGGGATCTCCTTGGAGAAGATCACCGCGCCCGCCCCGGCGCGCGAGTAGCCAAGACAGCAGACCACGACCCACCCCTTGCGCGTCTGGCCATGCCCGACCGGGATCTCGGCGCGGGGTTCCCACAGATCGAACTGGCAGATCTCCCCCGGCCGGTAGACCGTGCGCTGATAGGTCCGGGCCACCACGAAAAGCGGCCGCACCTCGCGCAGGTAGTCATCGACGATCGTCTTGCCGCCAGCGAACCCAAGCCCGGCGATCAGCTCCCGCACCCGCTGGCCCGGCATCTGCGGCTCGTCCTTGAGCAACAGGTGGATCTCGTCCTTAAACGGATCGAGCTTCGACCCCAGCCGCTCACGCCGATAGACCGGCGGCCCCGGCGAGCGCAACGCCCCCTCTCTGCCAATGTCACGTGAGGCGGTCATGACCAAGGAACTATTGAGTTTCGAGGGTGAGATTGGAGCATGTGATGTCGTTGATGGAGTCGAACAGCGGTGGCGCCAGCCGCGGAGCGGAGCGAGCCGGAGGCGAGTGCAGTGGAGTGGCTGGCGGGCGTGCCGCACCG